>Ga0116231_10000352_pt1 | contig 75041 bp, 60 predicted proteins | sample S1TSphgellanicum_2_FD_89695 | JGI IMG/M metagenome (GOLD analysis project Ga0116231, IMG submission 89695) | Host-associated microbial communities from peat moss isolated from Minnesota, USA - S1T2_Fd - Sphagnum magellanicum MG | ecosystem: Host-associated > Plants > Peat moss > Unclassified...
AAAAAATTGGACAAAAAATTTCTTTTCTTTTGTCAAAAACAAGTCCCAAATTTCACCCATTTAAAAAAAAAATTGGACAAAAAATTTCTTTTCTTTTGTCAAAAACAAGTCCCAAATTTCACCCATTTTTTATAAAAAAAATTGGACAAAAAATTTCTTTTCTTTTGTCAAAAACAAGTCCCAAATTTCACCCATTTTAAAAATTTTTTTGGGAGAGAGTGTAGCCACTGGCTATACTGGCTATACTTGTAATGGTCCCGTACAAAAACCGTCATCAATTAAGTCAAAATCTGTATGGGGAGGCTAACCAGCACCCACCAGCACACCATCCACTGGATGCCCATTATTACACAGTTGTGGATGAATCTCAACTGAGTTAGTTAATATTTGGTTTCACCTGAGTAACCAATTCTGTAGGAGCTAGTTCTCATATATGTGTATATATAGGTAGATAGGTAAGAAAATAGGTAATTATTAGGTAAGTAGATGGCTTATACATAGGTAAATGCTTTTTTACTACCTACCTACTAACAGCCTGCTTGTGAGTTGTTAGATAGGTAGGTGGGAAAAAAAAGAAAAAAAGCAACTGAGCTAATAATGACCATAGTTAGCAAGGGAACTGAAACCCAACAGAAAACCGTTTCGTGACCACTTACCATTCATCCTGAACCATGCAAAAATGGACCCTCCGGTTCTTTGACATTGACACTTTTAACAACCGGGAAATCCGGTTATTTGAAAACCCAAATACCCGCACAATACTGGTGTGTACATAGTGTCTACCTACCGACGCTTTGGCTCTCTCTCTCTCTCTCTCTCTCTCTCTCTCTTGCGACGAAGCTGCGATGGTGGTGGCGAAGGACCCGTTCTTCTTCTCGTCTCTCGCGGCCGCCGTAATCGTCGCGATGACGAAAACGCGATCCCCCGAAAGACATACTCAGCGATAGAAAAAAACAAAACGTGAACAAAAACGCGACTCTTGTGCTTTTTCCACGCTGGATGGAGGCAATAGTTCCGAAGTCTCGTTGAATCGGAATTTTCTTTCGGATCGTTTTGTTCTTGTCCAGCAGCTTCCGCTTCTGCTGATGCTGCTGTCGTCGTCTTGGGCTCTGTTCTCTAGGATCACAAAGCTAGTCAACGACTTGGTTCTTACGACGTCCTCGACTGATTTCTTACAGATCATGCTCTTATTCTTCTTCTTGGAAGCAGGTCTGTGGAAAACAGGAGAGAGGTTTGTTTGCTTCTTTTGGCTTTTTGTGATTCGTTAAGAGCTTGAAGGCGTTTTCCCTTCTAGTTCTGTGTCTTTCGCTTGCTTTCATCTCTTGGTTTTATTCTTCTTTGATTCGGATTCGGTTTTGTTGTTATTATCGAGATCTGAGGAGGAAGTTATGCCGGTGTTTTTTCTGAAGGCGTGATTTCAGACCCTTGAATCCTCTCTCTCTGTAGAGAGTCGAGGTTTTGAGGTTTTGTTTGTTTTCTTTTTTTGTTTTTGTTTTGCGGCTGCAACTTTTTGAATCGGTAGAGAGAAAGGTTAGAATCTGTTTTTCTCCTTTCCTCCTCTCGTCTGCCTGCCTCTGCTGGAAGTTTGTGTGGATCGTTATCTACATGCGACGGCGTCGCGCAGATTAGAATATCAATGGCTGCCGCATTGGAGAGCCGGAGCAACGAGCGGCCGGGGCGGCAGCAGCACCAGCAGCAGCAAACGCACGGCGAGGAGCAGCAGCGGCAGCTGAGGAAGCGGAAATGGCAGAGCGATGAGCGCGTGGTAGAGGAAGCGGCGACGGAGAAGATGCTTGAAGCTGCCGATATAGCCTTCTTTAATACGCAGCCGAAGGAACACAAGCTTTCCTTGCTTTACAGCGTGCGTACCGCACTGCAACACCAAGGGCTTCAGCTGAAGAGAGCGTTGCGGTTCTTGTTAGGCAGCTCGGCAAACTTGACGCTTCAGGGGGAAACTTGGCGACCGTTCTTCGCCACAGCTGTATGTGTGCATCGTCTTTACCATGTCTAATATTGACATTCTTTTGCTGGTTCCATCACACCATAAGATAGAGAATCTGAAGAGCTTCTTGTCTTGTGTAGCTGCTATTGTCATTCTCACGCAGATGCAGTTTTCATATCGCTTTGTAGGAGAAGCTGCACCTATCGTGATTCTGAGAGGTTTTCAGATTCAGATCCCTAAGAAACACACAGCATGCACATTAGATTCTTGGTTTTCAGATTCAGATCCCTAAGAAACACACAGCGTGCACATTAGATTCTTCTTTCATTTGCCACAGCACATAGCAAGGTGCAGGATTGTTTGTGAGTTTCAAAATTGTTGGTAGTGATCTGATGAGTTGAAATTTCTTCACCAGATGACCTAAATGATGAAATCCTCAGAACTTCTGAAAGACTAGTGCATTTTGCTGGAACCCATGATCCAAAAGTCTCATTTCATGATCTCTTGATTGAGATTTTCTCACCTTCTTTAGATGACAGAAGCAATCAAATCCACCAAACTTTTTCAAAGACTAGTGCATTGTGCTGCAACACATGATCCACAGAACTTTTCATGTTAAGATCTCTCGATTGAAATTTCTTCATCTCCTTCAGGTGACCTGAACAATCAAATCCTCAGAACATCTGCAAGACTATAGGGAGGATTGTGCTGCAGCGCATGATCTGAAATTCTCAGGTTAAGATCTCTCAAGGCAATTGCTACTGTGGTTGCAATTTCACATTGCTTGTCCTCATAATAAGTTTGTGTGTGTGTGTGTGTGTTGTGGTGGGTGCAGATTGGTGCCATTTTGTTCACTGCTCTGACGGCCATAGTCATAGTTGCACTCCTTGTCTTAACCTCTACCACAAATGCTGCAATTGCAAGCTTCTTGATGTCTGTTTCAATTATTGGTTTCTTTGTGGCTTTCTTCTTTTCATCAGTCTCACTTCTCTACTTTGGAGCGCTTGGCTTTGGGGGGCTCACCATTGGCTCTGTGGCATTCCTAAGTGTTTGTGCAGTGCTATTTTTCTCAGGTTTGTCAAAGTCCTCAGGCTTTTATCAGTCATCAGTTTTCTTGTGTCTGAAATCTTTTCTTACCTAAACACAATTGAACTTAGATGTGGCAGAAAAACAGAAAATGTGGCAGAAGTTTTTGCAGTCCCTCATGGAATACATATCTGGTGGTGAGGGTTCCAAAGTAGTTGCCGGTGTACATACTAACTAGTGTGCCATGCCTGCTTGTTGCTGTGATAACAGGAGTGATGGCAATCATTTGGGTGATTTGGCAGGCATTGAAAAAGTGTCTAGAATTTGCAAGGGGCATTGTAGCAATGGCTGGTGCTACTCCTTTTCAGGTTCTCAGAGGACTCAGATCATGACTTTCATTCAATAACAAAAGTCATGAAGTCATTCAGTGTGCAACTCTGTTAAACCCTTAGACTGTTAGGTAGACAGAGCTTCAATTCCTGTAAAATACAAAAATTGAATACTTTTGGCTGTTACTATACGATCTGATTGGGGATGAAAGTATACTTGAATATAGTCCTCGAACACCACCAATGGTGTCAAGTTTTGGGCAGTGAAAGGCTACAGTGGTTCCAAGTTCATTCTTTACAGGATCATAGTGTCAATATTCTTTGAACAGCCATTCATGATAGATAGTACAGCTTGAGAGTCATCATGCGGACTTATGGAACTGTTTTCAATATACAGGTCAACCTTGTGGTGCATGGGTAGTAGAGCTTTGTCTACTGGCAAGCATTCCACTCTGTTGACAATTTTAATGGAGAACACGATCTAGAAGTTGGAAATTTAACAACACATTTCTGGTGGATCTTCCTGTTATGCATTGCTATTGTGTAGATAATTTCTTCCCATTTTGTTCTTTGATGTTGCACTCTGCTCACAAGTAATTTTGCATTGATTATGGAATAAATATCTTGTGTGCTAGCCGCCAACATCATGACAGAGCAGTTTACCTTGTTGCTTTTGGTTCCTTCCCATTTGCTTCTGGGAAATGCAACAAGAGACCCAGGATGCAGATTTTTGTATATTTGTTCACCTGAAAGTTTGTGCTGACTGTTACATGCAAGAAATGACAATGATCAAGGATTGAGGATGAGGAAGCAAAATGAAAAGAAGGAATTCTGCATTCCCAAAGGTGACTATTACACTTTTTACTTGAAGTCACACATGTTTCGTCACTTGATTGTTTTGCACTTTCACATGATTTGTGGCTTGATTTTGCACACTTCAAATTGCTCCAAAGTCTCTCTCTCTCTCTCTCCTCATGTCTCCTACCGTCTCTCTCTCACACATACTTCCCCATATGTCCCACAATAGAGTTTATATTTGTGCTACTCTCACACACATACTTCCCCATATGTTCCCAATTTGTTTTCAATGTGTTCTCCATGTGTCCTGCTGTTGTATCCTTTTTGCCTTGCCGCCAAATCAAGCTGTTCTTACAGTTCTCATATGTTCCTTAAATTTCTCTCATACACTTTGCCAAATGTTCCTGGTACTCTTCCCAGAGTTCCCATTCATTCCCAGCAGGGTTGTTCCTGCAGTTCCTACACATCCTCATCTTGTTCCCAATAGCTGCTTCTTCTAATGGAAGCTTGACCCAATTTGAGTTGAGTTTTGAGCACACAAGGGCCATGTCGCATGTTCTATGTTGTTATTGTCAGCATAAATTGCAATTGGAGTTCAGCCCCCAGAAATGTGGAATTGTTTTCCACAATGGGTAGGGCCCATTCGACCTAAGAACACAATTTCAGTTCAGTAAGGAATGCTGAGGGGCGCTATCAGATCCTGTTCCAGAGCATACATAACTGATTGTCAGGAGGCCATGGCAGCATGCCAGTGGATGGCTGCAAACTAGTTATGAGATCCTCCTGTTCCAGAGCAGACAGAACTGGTTGTCAGGAGGCCATGGCAGCATGCCAGTCGATGGCTGCAAACTAGTTATAAACTCATAACTTGCATGTGCAGAGCCAGCCTGATGCACCATTCATTTGGTCCACCACCATAACTCCTTTGCCACAGACAACTGGTTATGTGCAATTCAGATGTTCAAAGTGACACTGACTTCCACCAAAGAGGACCAAAAGAGAGAACTGCCAATTTTGCTTCAGAAACCATCTGAAAAAGTTCCTGAATAGGACACCCATATGAGTCTGGGGACTACATGGAGTTTAGTGGTTGCATGGAGTTGTTGAGAGATAGAGAGCCAGAGTGAACCAGCACACACCCATGAAGGATGGATCTTGAGTTCGTTAACAAACAGTTTTCTGTTGGGGTTCCAGTCCCCTAGCTAACCGTGGTGGTTAGATTTTCACTACCCTACATTATTACAACACACAAGCTGGTCATTAGTAAAGCAACCATCTACTTACCTAGTAGTCACCTATTTTCTTACTTATTTATTTATATATCAACGTAGTACCTTGGTGGATTTGGCACATTAATTTTAGTTTCCTAGTTCAGTGCTTGGGTTTTTTTTTATTCTGAAAATTTCAATAGTAAAGAATAAATTTGTTTCCAACAATTTGAACTCTTTTGAGTGATCATGTGGCCCTCTATTTAGTATCCTCCATGCAAGACAATCAAATATGAAACTTTTACATTTTAAGCACCTTTTTTGAAATTTCGACAAATTGAAAAATAATTTAATTTGTGCCAAAGCCACCAAGATACTATGATATAGGACTTACTTATTACAAAATAGGTTAGGTTAGATGTTAACTTTATTGAGGTTCATCAACAATTGAATCATAACATGCATCTTATGGATGATGCATTTAGTGGGTGTTGGTTGATGTTAACCTTACACATCATTGTTAGTCAGAAAAAGCTCCAACTATTGGGACTAATATTTTTGTGTGATGAAATCATTGTGGTGGGACCATTGCATTGGCATTTTCATCTCATCACCATTATTAGGTTGTCATTTCAAAGGTTGTTTGATGTAGTGTGGTGGAGATGCTTTGACATATTCAAGTTTGCAACTCTTTAATTATATTTAGCTACTAATGTACCTATTTTAAAAAGGTTAATAAAACATCCAAGCTTAAGGGTGTGTTATTATCACATTTAGAACCAATACTTAGAAAAATTCCATGTTAGCAAACTTTAGCAAAATTGTGACTAATAATAAGTATGGGGAACTTTTTGTCATATTTTGCCTAAATTTTAGTTGGGGGACAATTGTTTACCAATTTTGGATGGTTGGGATGGTTTTTAAGAAACAATAGTTGGTTAATGATATTTTTTCTTTGGATGCTCATTAATTAAAAATTGAAAAAAAAATTACTATACTATAAGGGAACCAAAGGTACTAGAAAGACATGATGTTGAACACTCCATATGTATGTTGTGGGTGTCAATGCAATGCACTATGCAACACCTATATGGTTTTGTTTTATGATTGAATTGATGTTGGCAAATAATGTAGGTAAATGTAAACTAAGGTGATTTTAACTAAAAAGCAATTGCAACTAGGTTGTGGATTTGATGGCTATGGTCCTTTAGATAGGTGGTCATAGGTTCAAAATTGTTTACATGGAGCAAGACTTGCAAAAAAAATTTAATTTTCTTTTTAACAATAGATTCTCCATCATGCATAATAAGCATGTGTAAAAACCATGCATGGCATCACATTGACCCCTACAAACTTCATAAGAGGTGTTTAATGTCCTCCACCAGAAAAGGCATATTGGACATCTTGTATAAAATATCATGTGTTGTTTTATGCAAGTATAAAACATCATTTTATTTTTATCGAAAAATGTAATATAAGTTTATAATAAGGTCCTAACAATGACTAATGTTGTTTGGTTGTAGGTGTTGAAAAAAATTTGTGGGTTCCAATTGCAACTAATTTTTTAATTTAATGGAATCTTTGGATGTGTTTTGAGCCAAACCTAACCTTCATATTGAACTTGGACTCCAATTTAGGATTTGGCGTTTGGTTAGAACCACTATGCAAAACATGGCATATATTACTTCATATATGACTACATTTGTAAAAATTCATGGCATTAACAATTGAATGATTATGTAATAAAATTAGAGTTGTGACTTTTTCCATTAGTAATATTTCTACTCGTAGTAATTTATGTCATTCATCATGTGACTTGTATGATTATAGTCAAAAAAGATAATGATTTTTATGTAGGTACATTATACTTACCTACTTAGCTAGGTAAGTAAGTAGTTTAAAAAGGTAATAAAATCAAATAAATACATAGTTATGTAGGTGGTGGCAGGCAAGTAATCTAACTTAGGTGGTTAGGTAAACATAGGTAGGTAGCCTATGTTAAATAGGTAGGTACATTAAATAAGTAAATCGGTAGGTGGGTGGGTAGGTAGGTAGGGAACCTAGATTAAGTAAGTAAGTAACCTAGGTTAAATAGGTAGGTATGTTAGGTAAGTATGTAGCTAGCCTAGGGAGATAGGTAGGCTACCTATTATTAGGCTTGAACTTACCCCTATACCCTTAAATGTATATCTTCACACAATATACACCTAGTGTACCCCTAACAAATCTTAATATACATCTAAGGACTCTAGATATTCACATTATGATTCATATTTGGTTATATTTGTAATTAATGTGATATGTGATGGGCTATGTGGATAAGCAATCACCCAAAATTCATTTGCTTGGAAGAATTAGTTGCCATTAATTGCATCTTGAGTTATAAATATGAACAATGAAAAAAAAAACTATACTCATGTAATTATAATAGTTACTACAAAGCATTTTACATGTCACATACAACTACATGACTAGGTTTGGCCATTGGTCATAAATGTTCAAATCATGAATATTATGTTTTGGCATAAAAAACCAAACCCAAACCTAGCCTCAAAATTTGTTTCATACAAGTATTGATTTCTAAATGTGTATTAAAAATGAATTTTGGGTGTGTTTAAAAAATTAATTAATTTTTGAAAAAAATGCAAGTAACTTTTTTTTAATAATAAATTCAATGGTATGGGGGTGGGGTGGGGGTGGCTTTTGGGATGTAGTTCTTACTTTTTGGAACACATTTCAAGTATGCAAGTTTTTTTGAATATTTTCTTATTTGGTTTAAGCATGCAATTGGTACAAGGTGATGATTATTTATTGGTTATACAATGGTGAATTAGAAAATCTTTGATTTTGGGCTATGCACAAAATCAAAGATTTTCTAATTAATGCACATGATCAACTTACTATTAGGTTTTTTTTTCACCTTTCATAAAACATATGAAAAATTGTCATGAAAGGTACCTTAATGTAAGCATTACTATAATACCTTTACCATTTCAATATAAATTAAATTATTTTTCATTTTGCCGAACTTTTGAAAAATTATTCATTATTTTTGCTGAAATTTTAACAAATTTAAAAGTTCAATTGTTAGGTTTTGAACCACAAACCTTCCATGACAATGACTTAAAATTGAACTAATCTAGACAGACTAGACTATTCCATTATTTTTACAATGTTTTGTTTAAAATTTTATATAACCATTACTGCCTAAATTTTTAGAATTAAAAAACCAGGTGCTAAAGTAAAAATTTCAAATTTAATTAATTATTCTGTAGTTTGTTGTCAAAATGGTAAAAATATTATGGTATCACTTTATTATTGATTAAGGGAATAGCCTTGTCTATTGGTTTGTTGATCCCTTCTTCCTTTTGTTGTCAAGATATCTCCCAAATAACACATAATTTTCAATGGGCTTGCCTCCCCCCAATTAATATATAAAATGGTTGCAAAATGGCAAAATTTTTATAATGTATATTTTTCCAAACATCTCCTAGATGCTCATGGTTTTACCCTAACTTAAAAATTTCATGTACAATTTAAAAACACCTTAAAACAATCCCTTATGCATTTCCACAAGCACAATAAAAACCCTAAGATAAGTAAAATCCAAAAGTCTAATGAAAACAAGGAAATAAAAAAATGTAGATCATGAACCAATCCAATATAATGCCAAGGTGGGCAAGAAGTCCAAGAAGAAAAATAAAAATCAACTAAATACATGCCTTCCTTATTTGCCTCTCCCCTCCTTTCTACTTTCACATCCCCATTATTTCCTAATTCATATTCCTCAAAAAGTTCAAACTCATTTTTCTCTTTTCACCATCTACATTTTTCCTTAAACTAATCTCCTCCTCATGAATAGTTTTTTGAAACACCACCATTACCTCCCTTGTTTGCCCATGATATTCAAACTTGTAGTATTAATCAAATCTTCCTAAAACTTGTGTTTGAAGCTCACCTTTCCACAAGTAGCAAGCTTTATGATTGCTTGTTTATTCATGATGTGCCAACCTCCTGCCATAATTCACAAAGTCATACCATCACAACACATTAACCTTAAATTTTAACCCCTCATAAGCAATAGCCTTGACAAAATGTTTTGAAAGATCAATGTGAAAATCCTCATAAACATTGTTTGATGAAGAAATCACTACCCATCCCTCACATTGTCCATTATCCAAACAACATTGAATCCAAGGGGTGTGATAAGGTGAGCCTTATCATGTCTTAGTTTAGGCAATCTACAACCCTAAGTCTTATCCATGTCATCTCCCCCTATCAATTTAAAGTAAGTTAAAACATATCCTAAGCTTTAGATTGTGGCTTTGCTCACAAAACTTTCTTCTCCTCCCCAAGTATCTTGCTTGCATTATCCTATTAAAACCCCATTCCCACTACTTGACAAACTGGTTCTTCTACTAACAAAAATGGGTTAAATTAATTTATGCCTAATAAATAGAACTAGATCTAAAATGAAATTAGACCTACTTATAATTCTTTTTGGAAGAATCAAGATGTGGTAGTCTAAAAATGTGAAGAACCATGTCCATAATTAAACTTAAGAGTCTCTCAAAAATTAAAAAATTCCTTGGACTAAAACAAAAACCAAAGTTGAAACTAAAACCAAACGTTTTGTTGCAAAGCTAGAACCAAAAAACTACTAGTATCAATGGTGTGAGCTTCTTTGATTTTGTTTATAACCTTTAGTTTCATGTTTTTAACATTTAAAATTCAATCATCCTCTAGTTTTGATGTTTTGAAAATGTAACGATTCATAGAACCTTAGATTCCTTTTTAAAATACTTTTAGAATCAAAAGAATTTTTGGTTCAACTTTTGAAAAGAACTTGAAGTGCTTGCAATTTTCATGAAAGAACCAAAAAAAAACTAATAGTTTGAGGTAGGTTCATTAACCTATTTCTTTAATTTTTTAGAATATGATTAAGGTTCAAAACCAATGTTGAGAGGTTTTCACATGTTTTGGAGAACTATTAAGACAATTGTTACAAGGGTTTAGAATAATCAACCCAATTATTTTTTTAAAATTACAACTTCCTTAATACCCAACCCAATTTTCATATTACTTTAAAATGGAACCTTTAGTTTTCAAGTAGGATGATTTACACTAGTAAGAAATCAATTGAATACCAACCCCATTTTCAAGGTTATAGGGATTTGAGCATGCGACTTAGTAGATAAGGACAAAATATTTAAACCATTATATGATTTCTTCTTCCTTTTCTTTTATGTTTTGTTGAACTAGCCTGCATCATGGCCAACTTCATTGTTGTTTCAAGTTTTGTCATAGAAGTTCATTACATTGGTTAATGTATGAGATTTTAACTCCTTTCACTATTGCTAGTTGATCAATCAATAATGGAGATGTTGTAGGAATTGGGGTCAATACCAATGTTGGTCTAGTATGTAGGTTGTGTTTCGGTATATGCATTGGTATCAACATTGGTATTGTGAACCCAATTAGTATGTATTTCACCAAAAATAACAAGAGATCTGATTAGTTTAGTTTTAAGGTTCAAATACCATAGTACATACTAATGTTGCACGTTTAGGGTTACCTTCTCTTGTGGTATTAATCTTGCTATGATTATGTGTTTTGAATTGCAGTGTTGTGAAGTTGAATGTTGAAGGCAACAATAACTATCAATTATGGTATAATGTTTTCAATTTGGCACTTACACTTAGTTTCAATGCGATCGTTGTGCAAGCTTCCTCAAAGCCTAAACTCTTCACTCATGAGTTTTTATTTAGATTTCCATTTTATGTGTTTATACTAAAATTTTTAATGATCCCAAATATCATGAGTTGTGAACAATAATTAACAAAACAAAATGCATATGTGTGTTTTTGTGATCTTGTTACTTTGGTGGTTTGTTTCCTTGTTGTGGGTATCTTTAATTGTTGTTGTTGTTGTTGTAACGCTTTACATGTGAGTCTTAGGGTTTTTATGTTTTATGAAAGTTCACATTATTTTCTTGAGGTTTTACATCACCCTAGTCTTGTTTCTCATATCTTTCCATGGACTTTAATGTTTACATTAACATTGATTATGAAGCACAACATGGGGAAAGTGGATCACTAGTGAGTTGATCCAAGGAGTTGACACACTTGATGTTGCAACGGCAATGATGAAGGGAGTGATTAGGGGGTCGATGCTCAATAAATAACATGGGGTTTTTTGTTTATTGAACTAAATAATAACCAAACATTTTGGAATCCCCATAGTCATGTCTCCCTTGCTTGAGCATTTTTTGTGTTGAATGATCCAATTACACAAGTTTAGATGTAACTCATCGAGAGCATGAAGTGCATCTTGTGCCACCCCATGGCTCAAGCTTCCAATAGTAACAACAACATGGCACGATCTAAAAAAGATAAATATTTTTACAACCTTATGCATGGTATCATGAATATGAAAAAACACGTTGTTAATGAACATGGGGTAATTTGAATCATTCCAAAAAGTAGAAGAAATGAGGAAGGTGGGGTCGACATAAAAGGAAAAAAAGGAAGATAATGTTTCCCCATTCGATCATTGATTTTTTGGGCCAAAACCCTTATAAACCAAATGATCCAGGTCAAAAGAGGTTTATAAAAGATATGTTTATGCTAATTGCAAAGGGGTACATGCCTTTATATCTTTTGTTGAAAATCCTTGGTTGCATCATCTAGTATTACACCGATGCGATCAAGTCAAATCTCCTTCATGCAAGTAACTTGTTTGGGATCATATCCCAAATATGTTGACTAAGGTGATGAAGATGCGCGTGTTATTAACCATTGCATAATGTGTTATAGCCACTACTACATTTGACCTCTGGATGTCTAGAACTAACTTTGATATGTTCGTGCTAATGATTAATTTTATTAATGATGATTGGGTGCCCTACCATGTTATAGTAAGGTTGTTTGAAGCTTTAAACACCTTTGGAACAACATTGGCAGAGCAAATGAAATATCTTTTGACTAAATATCAACTCACAAGCAAGATTATTACTTATGTTAAGGATGAAAACACAAACTTGAACACATTTTTTTTTGTATTCACAAGTGTTATATTTTGTGCACCACTCCAACTTGTTGCACCATTTAATGGCACCCATTTTGGCCATGTCATGTTTAAGGCATGCCAATATGCCACTAATGATACTAAGATTAAAGCTGGGATGAAGGAAGTGTGTAGCAAAAGCTCAAAATGCCTTGTAGAAAACCATTACATGGACCAAAAATTAGGGAAGGGTAGGCAAGAATGAGAATCAACGTGTAAGGAAACTAGCTTAAAACCATGGAAATTCAAAACATTAATCAAGACTCAATTTGCTTCCAAGGTTATTTTCTTTCAAGAAACGTTGGAATATGTTGTTACCATAAATTTTTGTTATAGTTGATAGACCTCCAAGTTGCAAACCCAAGTACCATTTCATTCAACATGGGCAATTGCCAAAGTTGTGACACAAACCCTGGGCCCTATGGTGGAATAATGCATTTTGAACCATACCAAAGGGTATTGGTTACTTTTAAATGTTATGTTTGTAGCATTTTCCATTTGTATTAGGATGCATAAAAACTATTGAGCTCATATATCATTAAACCCTCCATTGATGTGTGAAAGTTTGACACAAAGTTGGAAATTTTGTATGGTAGAATGGTGCCTAAAGTGATTGATGTGTTGGAGCATTTTCTATCTTTTGCTATGACCTTTAATGTTGTTGCTCCACACAATATGTGTGCTCTTCAACTCAATCCAAGGTTTAAAGTGTTGTAGTGCATCATGGAATTATATGTAGGTTGGGATAAAGGTGCAATAGTTGTGGAAGAGTGTGACCAACATGTTTGCTACCACTATTGGTGGTTATTTCCAAGCATTTGAACCTAGGGTGTGTGGAAGGCCCTCCTCCTTCAACACCTATCAATGATGATTCCTTGTGGGAAGTTACAATTTCTATAGAGGAAAATGATTTCTCTTTGATGAAATTTGAGTTGTCTTTGTATTGTTGTATACATGTGGATGATACTGATGTAAAATCACCCTTGCAATGGTGGAAAGACCACGCAAAATAGTTTCCTAATGTTGCATAATGATTCTAGAAACATTTTGATAAGGCTTTTGACATTGAAATATTTCCACTAGTTTTATTTACGTTAATAATGCATTTTGCACAAGAGCTTGATGTGATCTACAAAAGAGCTGATTTTTTTTTTCAATTGTGCCCATGTTCATATTTTGAATTTGCTTTTAACCCTTGCATGAGTGATGTTGGATGTACTTTTGTTGAACCTTCAAGCATGGCTCTTATTTCTTTTTGTTTTTCAATGGTTGCAATTTGGTTTTCATATTTCAACCTCAATTGCCTTGGTTATGCACAACATCAAGTGGATGAAACCTTAAAAATTCAACCTTAATGAGACACTAGATTTATACCAACATTGAAATTTTATTCTAGCTAGTATCATAATAGTCATATTGATATTGATACCATTGCATCATGAAATTGGGTATTTTGAATTGTCGATACTATAATGGTATATGAGTTTGAAAAATATTCTAGTACCTCATTTTAGGATAGACCTATACACCAAGACTAGGTTGGTATATCAAAAGGGGATACCAAACCAACCCTAGTCAGTACTAATGTTGGGCGAATATCACTTTTTTGGGATATCTACCAAATAATATATCCACCTTCTTTTTATCCATTAAATAAGGATATTTTTATTTTTATTTCTTAAAAATTTTAGATATCCTAACTGGATATCAAATTTTCACATTTTTCAATCTAACTCAGATAAAAATGTTCTTGGATATTTGTCATTTATTTATAATTAGTTGTATATCAAAAATTCAAAAAAAATGCTAGCCAATTATGTTGGGTGCCAGTCTTTTTGTTTTGGGCAAAAAATCTCCAAAACGCAACATCCTTTTAAAAAAGGGAATACTTTGTCACAAATATTCTTTTTTTCTAAAAAAAATTCACAAAAAAAAATCATAAATTAATTTTTAAAGAAAATATAGCCACAATAATAAGTTCTACTCACTACAACTTTGAAGAGACCTTTAAAAATGTGTCCCCATTAGAGTCTAAAATTGTTTAAGGATTCTTGCAAGCCTATCCTACATCAGGAAAATGAAAAAAATATTATAGATAGGTGTGAGCCTACAAACCTAACCTAATTAGTAACCTAACTTACTTACACCCTACTAACCCTCATATCAGCATCTTTGATATCAAACATAATTTCCAGGTATCAAAGTGCCGGATATCACAATGGGTGATATCCAACACTTCGGGTATCATCGCGGTCCTAATGATATCCATCGGATGTCATTTTTTGATATCCAAGGCAGATATCTGAAAAATCCAAATATCCGCCCCCACACTGGTCAGTACCATACATAATATTTGTTGTTGAAGGTCACCAAAACACATGGGTGGCAATGGCTAGTGTTCCAATTGCTCCCCAGTTTCTTCTGTATTCTACTAGGGTTAACCCTCCTCTTTTTCCTCTCCATGGATATATAACCTTAACCCATAACCTGATTGTCGGGGTCATCTCTCCATTCTATTCAGTTTAACTTCAAAACAACTAGTGTGCAGAAGTTTTTTTGCAATGCTTATGAATATATGTACCTATTCTTTTTACATGGCTGTTTTCTGGCTGTGTTTTGACAGTTTTCTGTTATGATCTCTTTCGTGTTTGGTCTGAAACCGCTCTCTAATCTTTGTACAAAGTCATCAATCATTTTGTTTTCCAGATGAGTCATGGTAAAAGTATGGAGACCTTCACAACACTCGTGAAAACATGGTGTTCAGTCAATGGAGCTTCCTTGTGGATACTTGCTTTGTTACCTCATAAGCAAAATGCCTTTCATGCTACCTGAAGTCTTGGAGGGGCTATAGATTAGCTGCAGTCTTTTAAAAATATGCTTAACCCATAATTGACATTTCAGCAAAACACAAGTCCCAATACAAAAGTCGGAGCAGCCCTCACAAATGTGCTCCAAAAGTCATGAATTTTGTCAGAACTTTTTAAATCCAATTCCCTTGGAGTTATAGAGGACTTCAAGCTGAATAGTTTTTTGAAAAATAGGATTTGGTTCAGAAATGGAAAATCTGCACTTGTTGATAGTTTAGTTTTTGAAGTTTTGGGCAGCTCTCAGAATTACAAGTTTTTGGAGGAAGCACCAAGATACCGTGCTTTATTGATGGTAAAAATTCTAAGGTAGATAGAAGGCATCTATATGAATGATGTGAAAAAAAATACCGTGCAAAACCGAGTTGAGATGAGGAAAAAAATGGATGGTCAAAGTCAGCCATCCAATGTAACTCTACACAAAATCGTACAAAATTCATCTTTTTTTGGGCAGAAAAGAATCACCGATGTTTTGGGACTGTTCTCAGCCTTGAAGTGTTTTTCACAACTAAGGGTATGAGCCGACCCCTCTCACATGTTCTACAGTTTTGTAACATGGGCAAAGAGCAAAATTTGGAAGTGGAGTTGTTAGATGCTACCCAAGATTGAAAGAACCTGTCAGTGTGGCTCAAGAAATCCAAATGGGACATCGTAAGTAAGTGTGAAAAAGATGGTATGACATGTCCCCTATACCATAGGGGTGTCAGTTTACAGAGAAACAGTAAGGTGGTGGCGGACCATATTGGACCGTTGTGATGTTTAAGGGTTAATACAGGATGTGGTTTTGATGAAGGTTTCATGATCTCTATGCTAATCAAATCTGTTTGATACTTGGAGTCAGACAAACAATACACGCAGTTGCCTGAACCCCCTGGGTTCATACAACTACATAGGATTTGCTTGCCATGATGATAATTGCACACCACTTATGATTGAGTCACTTGAAAAGTTTGGTGCTAGCACTTGTGCCAGTCGAATTAATGGTGGTGAGTCTTATTGTCGTGCTAGCCATTTAAATTGGATAGTTGCCAAATGTATGGTTATGGAGGAGGATGAGGAGATTACTGTCAACTGGATGTGTGCTGGCTATTGGTCTGGTTAGAAGTACTGATTGCAGCATTGTTAGTGGCTGTTATTTTGAAGTGTGTATGGTTCAATTGTTTCTGGCGTCTTTGAGGTAGAACATAATCAATGGTTGGTTCCTCATCAATGCTTAGTACTATTTGGAATTCTCTCCAGTGACCAAGCAGGGATTTGCATTGCTTGAAATGGTGTTTCATGTCATTAAGCATGCAATTTTGCTAAATATCATGTGTTATTGCACTCTACTTTACTACTGTAGGCCCAGCTGCTCTCTTTCTTGGTGCAAGGATGCATTTCCTTACTTACAGTTGCAGCTATGGATGGCAATGTTTGCAGGTAGTACTAGCTTGCATGAAAAGCTAGAGCAGGCAATTGCAAAGTTTGTTGGCAAGCCAGCAGCCATGGTATATGGCATGGGTTTTGCCACAAATTCTACAACTATCCTGATACTCGTAGGCAAGGTGGGAGTTGCCCTCTAGATTCCCATTGTCACTGTGGTTCTTCTGGAAATATGATTCTTGTCCATATGGCCAGTATACACCTCTCAATTGCTCCATTGTTTGTACTTCTCTATGGTCAAGAGACGAGAGGAGACTCTTCTTCAAGTCAGCCAAATGTCTAGGACATGATGCTGCACATTGTGCTAGCCTCCCTTGGACTCTCACTTGGGTTGTGTTCTAAATTGTATTCCATTTCCAGGGTGGACTAATCCTCAGTGATGCACTGAACCATTCATCAATTGTGGCTGGTTTTTGTGGCTCAAGTGCCAAAGTTGCAGCTTTTCAACATAAAAGGAGGGCACCTATCTTACTCTATCCCACTCTTGAATCTTAGCCACCTGCCTAAATGTGGGGAAAGACTATAAATAAATGTGTTGGATTAACTCACAACAGCTTCTGTTTTTTATTATCTTTGCACTTCTACATAGTTGCTTTGCTGCAAACAAGTTTGAGAACTGACTAGATTCATGATGGCAGCACCTTCTCACTTGGAGTAAGTATTACAAGAAGCTATCTCAGATGGGCAGCCCTGAACACACAGGCCTTGGAAGAAAATTGTTATGGGTGTGGAGAGTATATACAGCAAGGAGGGTGAACTGTGCAGACTCAAAGAGATCGTAGCTATTGCAAAGAAATATAAGGTCTTGCCTGCCTTCTGTCCTATTTTACTATGGTGACAATCACGAAGGGAACACTTCCAATGTCTTCTATTGACACCAGCAATGTCTTGATTTGCTTGTGCACAGGCTTACATCTATTTCAATGAGGCGCACAGTATAGGAGCAATTGGAAAAACTGGGAGAGCAAGCTTAAGGGTGTAGACCCAGCAGATGTTGATGTCATGATGGGCACCTTCACAAAATCCTTGGATCATAGGTGGGTTACATTGCTGCCTCTGAGGTCCTTTTCTTCACTATTTTGTTGTCTCATGATGTTATGCACCTGCAGGCTAAACCTCTGGCCAGACATGGAAGGATTTGTCCCTTGAGAAACCACCATATCTACTGTTTCAAGCTGGTTCGTAGGTTCATCTATTTGGAACATGGGAAGGAGTTCTAATATTCACATGATGCCTTGGGTCTGGCATGTTGGTCAGGCAGGATTTGGTGAAGTATTTGAGGTCCACGAGTCCAGCACATATCTATGCCACTGCACTGTCTCCACCAGCAGTGCAGCAAGTCATCTATGCACTCAAAGTCATTCTTGGAGAGGACAACAGTGACTGAGGTTTGCAGAAATTCTCTGCTGTTATTGCTTGTATTGACAATTGTCACATTCACCCTGAGCACACTAAATGTGATAAAGCATTGCAATTTTTCAAGAACCATGAAGCTGGCACAAGTTTTGTGAGAACAGCAACTTCTTTAGGGATGTGCATCATAAAATGGGTTGTGAAGTGCTGGGTGATGAGGACTCACTAGTGATACCAATCATGCTTTATAACCCTGCGAAGATTCCAGCTTTTTCTGGCAAGTGCCTCAAGTGAAATGTACATTTACTTTCCTGTCCCCATTTTTCCTACCAAGTTCTGTCTTTGTATTCTGGCACTTATTGCACTCACAAGGCTCTTCCTATATTCCCTCTGAATCATATTCTTTTCTCAGTTTAGGCATCTTGGATTGCTGAATTGTTGATGCACCCTATTTCTGGATTGTTGTTGCAAGGATAGTAGAGCACATTATTCAAATAGCAAGTGTGAACACAATGCTCGGGAGATTTTGGTACCAGTTTCATATCTAGTATCCTCACCGCACGATGTTAGGTTGAGATCAATGATGTCTGAAAGGCAGCAAATGCCCTGGATAATTGTCAATCTTTACAAGTAGCTGGATCCCTCAATTTTAGGCTTATGGCATTTCTTTGCCACCTCTAAGACAAACTGCATGGTCATGTTGACCTTGCATTTAACTTTTCTCTGGCAATGAACTATGTCCTTAAAAAGGTGACCTATCTGCAGGTGGCTGTTGTCTCCATAGCATTTCCAGCTACTCCATTGCCTCTGTCAAGGGCTTGTATCTGCATCATAGCATCACATACTCGTGAGGATCTTGAACAAGCTCTACAGGTGACAACTCCTCTTTATGCTTTATCTTTCAGCTTGTGTAGTTTTCTCTAACGAGTATATAGTATGGTCCATATAGCACACTCTCTGCAGAATTGTACCTAATGCGCCATCTGTTGTTGAATAGGTTATCAGTGAGGTCTGTGACATGTGTCACATGAAGTATTTCCCAGTTTGAATGACTGAAAGAAAATTCATTGTTAACTGAAAAGGAGAAATCACTATAGTGATTGTGAAGTCTCATGCAAGGTTCTTCCCTGCTGTCAGATAGAAGAGTTTAGTTGTAAGTTTTCTGGTCTTACTTCAGATTTGTACAATTTTGTATGTTGTTAGACCAAGGTAGCAGATGAGGAGCCTGTATCTATCATGGTGCACAAACTTCCTTTGCATGCCAATGACTTTGTTTTGAGCCTTGATTCCTCCCAATTCATGGTATTGCACCATTCACCTTTGACATGTCCATGTTAGGGGCTCTGCCTGAGGGAGCTGTGTAGAATGTCTTGTGGTAAATCTCTTTAGCTAATCTGACACTGCAACTTGTCATGTCTGCAACTTTTCTATGGGGCACTTCCTCGTTCAAGAAGAGACTTAGGTGTAACTATCATGAGTAGCCACTTAGGAGATAGGTTCCTTGCTTTGGTAATGCAATCTTTGGGGTTGTTTATGTACATAAATTGTTATTCACAATGATGTCAAAGTCTAGAGCTCAACAGACCTGAAGCTATTCCCATCCCTCTACTCAAAGCAACACCAGTCAGCTTGGTTTTTGCTTGACCTTTCCTCACAGAGGAACCCACGACCCAGACGTACTACTGCTTTATCAAGTCACTTATTGTTGGTAGCACAATTATGAGGTAGTTTCCTTCTTTTGCTCCACTCCACATTTCATTTTTCTTCTTTTCTTTTCAATAATGTGACTTCATGGATTCTGTATTATAAACCTCATCCTGTGGGTGACACCCTGAAATGGTGATCATTTCAAAGGTTCTTAGTTTTAGGTAGTCCATTATCCCCTGGGTTGCATGATTTGTGTAAGAAATTGGATTTTGTCACTGATTACTAGAGTCTTTTGTATTACATTGCATGATGTTGACAAAATGCAACAATTGGTGTCCTCCATCCATTGAAGACATGACCTTGATGAATTTATCACCACTAAAACATGCATGTCATTAGTTGAAGTTGGCATTTCATCCCCAGTATTGTTCTGAAGCAACTTCTCAAAATAGCTTGTCTAAATATGCAGATATTCCAACACCATGTTGTCATACTAAAAGGGGATCCACTCACACCCCTTGTGTGGGCCTCTACTACTATTCATCTCATCCAAGTAGTGTGTAAGCTATATCCTTCCCACCCATATCCTATCCATATTTACATGTCTATACTCAGTTTCAGAGTTATTTAAAGCTTGAACTTCATCCAAGTGATAAGCTTTCAAACTATTTTACTCCTGCTGGTGGAGCTGCTCTAACTACATTAATGTTGAGCAATTTAGTAGTTCAAGGCAACAATTGCAATGTGGTGGTCAAGTTGCTGGCCCACTCAACCTTTGGGAATTGTAGTTGTTGGTTTGCATAGTGGACTTGTCCAGGACTTTTCACAATATAACATTTGACATATCTTTCAACCTTAGACTTGGGATATGCCGCCTCAAATTCTTGTTATCCCAATATCCAACATCAACTCACAATTTTTACCATTCTTGATGCGGTTGTTTGGGTAATCCTAAGCTTACATAGTGCACAGATAAGTGGGAAGAGGAAAAAGATTTAGGATTTTTTATTACATTCTGTGACAGATGTATTTTCTGGCCAGAGATTTTCCTGTGATTATAGTTCAATATTCCAGTGCAAATTTCCCCATGAAAACCTTTAACAAAGTGTAACCAGATGTTTACCAGAGAATTAGGCACTGGAGGAGCTTGTTGTTCTCCCAGCCTCACCATGATCGCCCTATGGTGGAAAGGACATTGGATAGCTGGTTTTACAATAGATTCCATTTCCAAGTTTGAGATAAAACAAGACTTTCTTGAACAGAATGTAATCACAACAGAAGTGTGCATGCCTAGTACAACAGGTGCTACAAATTTCAACATGTGCTTCAAGCTACAATCACAGTTTTGTCAAAATCTGCTAGAGATAAAAGGGCTTTGTGCAGCCAAAAAATAACCCATTCCTAATGCATAACTTGCAAAAAAAATTGCTTACAAGGAACAAATGTGGACCATCAGGCAGCCACTGTTTGATTTTTGGCTGCAATCTGGTTTTGGATATGTTGTGGCACTACATCAAACTTTGCAAGCTGCATAGTATACTGTGCACGCCCCTTTGTCATACCCCTCAAGTTGCTCACATACTGAAACATTTCAGACAATGGCACCAATGCATCCACCACTTTCATACCACCTGGTTTATCTCCAAAGCTGTTGATTTGACCTCGACGTGAGTTCAGGTCTCCAATTACATCGCCCATGTGATCCTCAGGTGTCACCACCTCCACCTTCATGATGGGCTCCAACAGCCGGGGTCCAGCCTTTGAAATTCCATCCCTGAAAGCACCCCGAGCTGCCAGTTGAAAGGCCAAGACACTTGAATCAACTTCGTGGTATGAACCATCCAGCAATACTGCACGTACATCCACCACTGGATACCCTGCCAACACCCCATTACTCATGCACTCCTCCAACCCCTTCATAACACCAGGCACATATTCCCGAGGCACACTACCTCCCTTGATCTCACTCTTGAACTCATATCCACTACCTGACTCCATGGGTTCAAATCGAACTTCAATTTCTGCAAACTGTCCTTGGCCACCCGACTGCTTCTTGTGTGTGTACTTCACCTGTGATACCTTTGAGATACTTTCTCTATAGTTCACTTGTGGAGCTCCCACATTTGCCTCAACCTTGAATTCCCGCTTTAACCGGTCAACAATAATCTCCAAGTGCAACTCTCCCATTCCCTCAATGACAGTTTGATTCGTCTCTTCATCCCTCGAGAAATGGAATGAGGGATCTTCCTGTGCTAGTTTGATGAGCCCTGTTGACATCTTATCCACATCTGCCTTGGTCTTTGGCTCAATTGCCACCTTGATAACTGGGTCTGGGAAATCCATCCGCTCCAACACAACAGGCTTCTCTGGATCACAAAGCGTCTCTCCTGTAATGGTGTCCTTCAGACCTGCAAGTGCAATGATATCTCCAGTCCTTGCAACTTTGACATCTTCTCGACTGTTGGCATGCATCTCCAAGAGCCGCCCGATTCGCTCCTTCTTGTTTTTGTTGGAATTCAGAACATAAGTACCTGCACTCAACATCCCGGTGTAAACCCACACAAATGTGAGTGATCTGACAAATCGGTCAGTCACAATCTTGAATGCAAGACCTGAGAAGGGCTCTTGTTTTTGTTGGAATTCAGAACATAAGTACCTGCACTCAATGTCCCAGAGTAAACCCTCACAAATGTCAGTGATCCAACAAATGGGTCAGTCATAATCTTGAATGCAAGACCCGAGAAGGGCTCCGTGTCACTTGGTTGTCTGTCAACAGCAATTTCCGGGTTCTCAAAATCACAACCCTTCATAGGAGGGAGGTCCAATGGAGATGGCAGGAAATCGATGACTGCGTCCAGCAGGGGCTGCACTCCCTTGTTCTTAAAAGCTGACCCACAAAGCACAGGAACAAAGGAGAGGGAGATGGTTCCTGTCCTGATAAGCTTCCGGATAGTTGCTTCATCAGGCTCAACCCCTTCCAAGTATTGCTCCATGGCTTCATCATCTTGTTCCACGATTGTCTCGATCATATTGGCTCTGTATTCTGTTGCGAGATCCACCAAATCCTCAGGAATGTCCGTATCCTCGAATTGGGCACCAAGCTCTTCACCATTCCACACTACCGCCTTCATTCTCACGAGGTCTACAATCCCTGTGAAGGAGTCTTCAGCTCCGATAGGGATCTGCAGAACCAACGGGGTCGCACCCAGATTGCTGACAATCATGTCTCTAGTCCGGAAGAAATTCGCACCTAATCGATCCATTTTGTTAACGAAGCAGATGCGCGGCACTCCATACTTATCCGCTTGTCTCCACACCGTCTCCGACTGCGGCTCCACTCCCGCGACGCTGTCAAAAAGACAAATCGCTCCATCCAGCACACGCAACGCTCGCTCCACTTCCAATGTGAAATCGACGTGACCCGGAGTGTCGATGATGTTGATACGGTGATCCTTCCATTTGGCCGTGGTTGCTGCAGACGTGATGGTAATCCCCCGTTCTTGTTCCTGCTCCATCCAATCCATCGTCGCCGTGCCTTCATGAACCTCTCCAATCTTGTAATTCTTGCCGGTGTAGAACAAAATTCGCTCCGTCGTCGTCGTCTTACCCGCGTCGATGTGTGCCATAATCCCTATATTCCGGTAATCCTCTAGCGGCATCTCTCTCTTGTCAGATTCCGTCGCAGCTGCTGCCATACACACCACTAAGCCCTTACGACGCCGTCGTCCACTCCCACTCGAAAACCCTGAGAAGGCCAATCTCCTCCTCCTACACGCATCCCGCAACTGTTGAAACTCCACAAACGAAACACGCGAAGGTGGTAGTAAAACTCCATTTCTAGAACTCCACCTTCTACTACTTCTCGTATTCTCTTCTCCAGCATTATTGCAGCTACTGCTACAAGGTTGTGCCACAAGAAGAGAAGAGAAACGCCGCCCCGCGTAGCTTGCTAGCGCCATCGCCGCTGAAGCTCTTCTGCAACTCCGTTGCAGGCTGCTGCTGCTGCTGCTGTTGGAGCTCGGCCGGCGCTTGAAGAAGAAGCTCCGGTGTCCGTGTGCACTGGAGCAGATAAGGCGGTCGTTTTTTCTAGGTCACTTTCACTGTGAAAAGAAACACCCCCCCCCGCCCCCCCCCCCAATGGGACCCCACGCCCCCCAAAATGTTTTTTTTTTGGGGAAAAAATGGGAAACAAGGGATTTTGTTTTTGGGATGTTTCTGTTTTGTGGGTGGAATTAGTGGCCCATAATACAACAACGGATTTCTATTTCTATTTGGGGCAGGGGAGGGGGGGGGATTATGTGTTATAAACTCCCTCCTTTGGACCAATAAGAAAGTGACACGTTGGAAAATGCAGTCCAGAAACCGGTTACGATCATGAATCCCTGCCAAATTTTGGCCATTATTATTGTGTGGCCAAAACATGGCCGCATAGTCACCTACCTACCTACCTACCTACAAGGGTCTTTTCCGTCTTTTGTAAACCCCAACTACTGCTCATTTTATTTCGTAATGTATTGTCCGAGACCTTTATAGCGCGTAATAAACCTGTGGGCATATTAAGAATGCTCACAAAGGTGGGCATTCCATTTTCCAAAATGGCAGTGGTCATTTTTAAATTATTTTTCCAGTGGTGCCCACTGTCCGTGTATCACACCGAAATTTTTTATTTTTTATTTTTACGAGTGACAAGCTTTATTGCATCTGGTTGGGGCAATTCCCAAAATAACGGGCCCTCGGCCTTGGGTGCTGTTACTTCAGGAAGGGCCCCAACCTTTGAGTATTGCCCTACACTAGACCTGGCTATAATTCTTAGGTATACAGAAAAGATGGTATGTGATGTGTAGGGTAAGGACCACCACAAATGGAGCCGTTCTGGGAATGTGGGCCTAGTGTAGTGCAGGAGCCAAGTGCAGGACCTGAATTCCCGGAATTGCCCTATTTGAGGTCCTTCGTCCTTACCAATGTTTTTTTTAATCTGGTGATTTTGATTACTAATTTTTTAAAACCTTGGCGACAACTACAAAGGAAAAAAAAGTGGGTTTCCAATTAAAATTGCCTAAAAGTGTAAAGCGACGACTAGGAATGGCCAAATTTTGATAGACCAACAACCTAGATTTGCCCCCTAAAACCTTAGATCCTTTTAGGGTGTCACCAAACAACCACATGTTGACAATTGACATAGCCCATATGTTCCAAACCCTAAATTGTTGTTGCCAAAGTTTGGTGCACCATTTACATCCACTCACCAAAACTTTTGTTCTCTTTTGTTTCCTCTCCTTGCAAGTTGTCGTGATACACCATTGCCAGTCAACTCTCTCTTGTGATGCACAATTGCCATAGTTGTAGAAAGTTGTTTGTAGTCATGAACATTTTGTCTTTAATTTTGTTTGAAGGTGTGTAGTGCCATGCATCGGGTGTGCTTCAACATTGGGCATCAAATTTTTGTGCTCAGGAATTTGTGCTTCAATAATGGGCATCAAATCTTTGTGCTCAAGAGTCAAGAAACAACATTTGCATTCAAGTTCCAAATAATGAACCTCCTATCAGCAAAAGAGAAGTATTTACTTCCCATGCCTTCATAAAATTGCAATCTAGTTTTTTGAAAGATTTTGTGTGCAACAATTCTAGTTGTTATTAATTAGGGATTATACAAGTGTTGTAAGAGTTCATCAAACAATGGGTTCGATGGTGTTTAATGAACTAAAGCTTGAATTTTTTTTATGAAGCTTGTGTGGATAGAATCCTAAAGGCATCCATAACACCATTTGCTTGATTCTAGAGCAGCTCACCAAGGTTTCATGAGATCTACAATCGTTCAAATGTGTTGTAGGACAACCACCGTAAGGGAGCTAAAGGACGATCCGTTCAAGGGGTATTTCTATTCAAGGGTTAGATTTTTGTACCCAACTTGACATTCTTTTCTTGTTGTAAATTTCTTAGGTTTTTGTTTGAAAGAGGTTCCAAATATGTCTTGTTCCTAATAATGCACTTGCAATTCAACTAACTATGTTCATTTCAATTCAAGTTCCCATTAGAAAATTAGGGTTTACAAATTGGAGTTTCATGTATGTCTTGTTTCCAACATTCCATCTATGACTTCAAATTGCCATCCCACAGTCTGTAAGGTTCCCATTAGAGATTTCGGGTTTGCTTTTTTAGAATTTCATATTTGTCTTGTTCTAGCTATGCATTTACAATTTGAGCCTATCATTGCAAAGTCTAAAAGGTTTCCAACATTGTTTTAAGGTTTGCAAATTGGAGTATCATATCTATCTTGTTTCCAATAATGCATTTCCAACTTGAATTTGCCCATTCCAAAGTTGCCAAGTTTTCATTCTAGGTTTAGAGTTTACAAATTGAAATTTTCATATCTATCTTGTTCCCAATAGTCTATATGCCACTTGAATTTTCATTCCACATTCTACAAGGTTCTCAAATGGGAAGATTTGAAATTTAGGGGTTATAATTTAGTGTTCATAGATCTATCTTGTTTCCATTCCAAGTTTAGGGTTTACAAATTTGAGTTTCCGTATATGTCTTGTTTTCAACATCTATTTGCCACTTGAGTCTTTCATTTTAGAGTTTGTGAGTTTCCATATCTAGTTTGTTTCTAATAATCTATCTACCATTTGAGTCTAACAATCTAGAGTGTGTTAGGTTTCCACTTGAGGTTTAGGGTTTGCAAATTCACAAGTTCCCATATTTGTCTTCTTTCCAAAAGTGCATCTACCATTTGAGTTTCACAATCCAAAAAGATTGGGTTTCCACTTTAAGCTTAGGGTTTGCAAATTGGATTTTCCCATTTGTTTTGTTTCTAACAATCTATTTATCACTTGAATATGAAATTCCAAAGTTTGTCAAGTTTCCACAATGCCTCTAAAACTTCCACAATCCTATAAATTCAAGTATTTATTCTCTATAAAGAACCCCAATGTGGGTGGGCCTCTTCTAATTTCAAATCCTAATGTTGATTTTTCTTCTCATGGCATTCAAGGGTCATCCCTTCCTTTGTTTTCACCATGCAATTTTGATTTTTCAAATGTAAATCATGATGATGTTATGTCTTTGGATGAGTTTAACCCCATTCCTAAAATAGATCTACTTGCTATTTCATCTAAATTGACAGTCAAGAAAAAGAACTATGATGCATCTAAATTTTTTTAAGATTCTTGGGCTACAAAACTACCATAGGCTTAAATGGCAACTTACACATTGTCAAATGTAAGATCTGCACTAACATGGAAGGGAAAGATAAAGTACTTGATGCTAAATGGGATTCACTTTGTAAGCATGTATTTCAAAGGAAAATTAAAAAGAAAATTGGAACTAATGTGAAAAAAGGGGATTAATATTATTCTAAATATTACAAGCATGCCAAAAACCATAAATTGTTTGCTTCTCATAGCCATGGAAATGTTGCTACCCAACCTGCAAATGGAATGGTAAGATAAAACTGAATTAAGGTTGTCCAATTCGCCAAAGTCCTACATTTGCTACTGCAAGGCCATCCCATGCAAGAATATGAATGTAATCAAAGCATTGTATGAATTCTTGCCAATGCCAAAAAATAACAAGAAACACTAGAATGATAGCTCTTGCTAGACAATGGCAAAATTCATGCATCAATAAATGATGAAGGTAACTACGGTAGCAATGGCCTAGTTCTTTGGTATGTTGTTTTAAGTTGTGATGAAATGCATATAGTTGAGAACCAATCTTGGTTGTTAATTCATTATTATGTGGTGCAAAATTGGGTAAGGATTCCAATTTTCACATCTTTGGACATAGTTATTGAAGGTTTAGGTAGTGATTATTTGACCAAGGTCATATAAAGGCATTAACTAATCTTTTTGATTAAATTTTAGTCAAATCGACATTTGCAACTAAAATTTCATTGATTGCTTTGGACAAATCATAGGCAATATTAGTTACAAATAATAAAAGGTATTGGATGAAAGAAAAACTCAACAAATACAAGTTCATCCTTTGATTCCATTGTATATGCATTGTCACATGCAACTAAAATGCAAGTATTTTGGTTACAATTAAAGGCAAATGATGTGTTGCCATGTGTCCCAATATTTAATTATTTAGAATATAAATAATATTATTATTTTGAAATAATTTAGAACATTCAATTCAAATGTTTGGATGATATTATATTATGACACATGGCCCAATGTAAATATGCCACATGGGATTTTAAAATGAATTTAATGCAAAATATTAATATTAGGTTAGTACTTACATAAGTATGTGCCTACAAACTTAAGTTACATACCTACCTACCTACTTAGGTAAATAGGTAAGAAAGTAGTTCCTACCTTCCTAGGTTAAATACCTATTCATAAAGGTAGGTACTTAGGTCAACTTAGGTGTGTAGGTCAAACTAGATACCTACTTAGCTAGGTAGATAAGTAGGTTGGGGAGGTAGGTAATTTAAAATTGTGCATAATTTTATTTTTATTTTTTGGGTTAAGCCTTTTGATTGGCTCATCCCATGTGCACAATTTTTTTAATGTGAAATTACATGACCACACTCCTTGTTTATATAATGTTCAAAATAGGAATGGAGAACAAACAATATAGGATAAATTTTGAAGTTGCAACTTCCTCACAAATTAAGTTGCAATAAATAAAAACTTTAATTGTTGTATAATAAATCTTGAAACTACAATCATTACAATAATTATCTTAACTTCCTTATAAATTTTCCAAAATTATAATTCAGATTTAAAATTATATTTTACAGATTATGAATAATTGTGTTTGATTAGAAAATAATTATGCATATATTATAATTAATTATTCTCTAAAGTAATTACAATGATTTTTAAGTAATATAACATTAATTACAATAATTTATTTATTTTAATGTAAGAGTATAAATGATATAATATAAAAATCTATGTTGTAACAATACTTATTTAATCTAAATTATAATTAATAAATATAATAATTTATCATTATTCATAAAAGTGACTTATTACATATAACACTAGTAAAAAATGCTTTAAAACTTAGTCAATAATTTTCTGAATTTGAAATAGTAATTTTACTTTCGAAAAAATAATTCAGAATTCCAATATGAAATTTTTAATCAAATAAGTTTTTTGAATTTAAATTTAAAAATCTCAGAATTGAAATTTCAGTTTTCAGATTCAAAAATATATATTCAAAATTGAAATGTTCATTTTAAAACTCAAGTAATAATTTCTGAATTGAAATATTAATTTTGAGAATCCAAAATAATAATTCAGAATTGAAATTTCAACTTTCAAATCAAATGATTTTTTAAAATTTAAATTTAAATTTCAGGATTGAAATATTAATTTAAAATTTAAAATTTAAATATCAATTTTTAGATCAAATAAGCTTTTTGGGTTTAAATAAGAATTTTCAAATTCAAATAATGTTTTAAAGAATTGAAATAGCAATTTTCAGATTCAAATATCACATTTCAAATTCAAATATGTTTTTTTAAAGAATTGAAAGAGTAAGTTTCAGAATTGAAATATAAATTTTCAGTTCAAATTTTTTATATTAAAAAATCTCAAAACTCAAAATTGAAATATCAATTTTCAGATTGAAAGAATTTTTTTTCAAATTCAAATATTTTTTGAAAAATCCAATAATAATGTTTAGAATTAAAATAACAATTTTCAGGTTCAAATAGTTGTTAAAAAAAATCAATAATTAAAAAAAATTCCAATGGCAATTTAGAGAATTGAAACATCAATTTTAATGTTTAAATAAAAATTTCACAATTGGAATTATAATTTTAGACTCAAACATATATTTGTAAATACAATTAAAAGTTTGAAGAATTCATATTAAAAAATAGATCGAAAGGAATCATGTGGCGTGTATAATCCTAAGCTATTGCCACCAATATGCAATGGCATGATACAAGACTTTAATGTCACATCTTTCATATTGATCAAATCCTAGAAAGCTTTTTTGTAAAAAAAAAAATCAACACAAGAAATGGGCAATGATACAAAAGTAAGTATTCTATATGCATAATATTTATTCATGGATAGGAAAATACAAGAAATAATATAGAAACAAAAAGCCCTAAACATTTGAATGACATTGAAAAATTCCAAATCATGAGTCAAGAACTATATTTTCAAGTGTGTCATCAAGTGGCACTAAATGGTTGAAAAGGTTCTAGCTTCAAAATGTTTTCAACACTATTTCAATTCATAGATAGTTAATGTGTTTGATTGTTGTTACCAAATTCGAAAACACATTAAAGGTGTAATACATGTGCTTGCAAGTAAGGTAGAAGCTATGTTTAAAGCTTGTTGCATTGGAAACAAAATTTGGACAAATACAACTTGGGAAAACACCAATTGTGACAAATTAGGTGAATGGCAAGTTATTGATAGTTGATTCACAAATCAATAATTCATAGATGTAATTATGTCCTTCATGTGTGAATGTGATGTTGACAACCTTGGCATCCAAGGTGGCAACATCCTTCATCCTAACCATGTTAATAGCAAATTTCATATGAATTTTGTGTCCATTTTTCCTGTTGGAGGCAACTACTAAAAGAATATGGAATTCATTGAACTTGGTTGTTGGTGAAGTTTAAAAGGTACACCATGAATGAATACAAAAGTTACTTGACCCAATGCATTGACCTCCCATTGAATAATATTTATGTTTGGGTTAATAGACCAAGCATTGGAAAGAGGTGGTTTGTTGTGCTTCAAATTGTGTACAACTCAACTTGCACAATGAGCCATATTACCGAAACAAAATTAAAAAACACTTTCAAGGCCTTGTGGATGGTGACGATTATAAAATCATCCAAGGAAACATGAGGCCATAATTGGCCCTCCTTATATTATGAATGTTGAACATTAGGCAACATCACAAGCTATTTTTGTTTCATTGGTGATCTTCAATTTAAGATGCCATTGGTATGGTGGAATGTAGTCTTTCACCATCAGAATATTGAATTGAGTCAGCAAAGATGATGGAGTTGTGAAACATGGTGGGGCTCCAACAATATTGTAATGGATGTTGGAATTCTTCCATGGGAGTTGTTATGAATGGTGTCACAAACATTGAAGGGTGTAAGCATGGTAAAGTAAATAAAAAAAGTAGTCTGTTCAAAATCCAATTTAAAAATGAATCAAATTTTGATTTAAAAATAGGAAATTAGATTTTAAAGCTTTGTAACTGAAAATATGAAACCATAAAGGCCTCCATTGAGTTTATGGTATGTTGAATATACATTTTGAATGTTTTGAATATAATAAAAATTCAATTTTACAACATGCTCCAAGTTGCAAGTTGAAATTGATTAGTCAATATGGTGTTTATAATTATTTTTACATTAGAAGTTTAATATATTTATGCATTATAATATGCACAATTGGATAATATAAATGTATTCTCTAAACCTCCATTGAAACTTGAAAATAAAACATATCAAATTTTCACCTGTTTGCAACTCATTTTGAATTATTAAAAATTCATGCAAGTAAAGGCATTAAAAAATATACACTTAGATTTACTTAGAGATGTGGTTATTTAATATAATAATAATAAAAATATAAAAATTATTTTCATATTGATCATTGCTTGTAATATTATTTTTTACTTTCAATGCATTAAATTATTTTTTATGACTACTAGTTTTTTTGTGACAAGGAACAAAGTCCATCTACTGAAAATTGCAAATTTCCTTTGCAAATTTATCCATGTTTGGTGAACAAGAAATTGTTCACAAAAGTAAATTTGTGTCCTATAGGTCATGTATTTGCTTTATGGCCAAACAAAAAAAATGATAAAATTATTGGGTAAAATCATGTTATAATGGATTTTTTTGGAGATCCTAATTGTAATTTTTTCTAGGTGAGTCAAATATTGTTGCATTGTATGCAAATCTATTTGAGAAACTTGGCAAAAGTGAGATGAAAAATTGAAACCTACGTTCTAATTTTTCAAACACAAATTTTTTTTTATCAAAAGGATAAATGTTCAATCCAAGGTGAATTTTACAAAGGATGTACATCCAATATCTCTAGTCTAGACTACTCCAAAAAAACTATCATTATGGATTTTTTTTCTTTTAGTGGAGTTGGAAATTAAACCTACAACTTTTTACCATCACACATTAAATTATCATAACATTTAAGATGAAAAAACCAAGCAAGAAAAAGTCTTTGAAAATTTTTAATATTTCAAATGAAAATGAAAATTTGTAAAGTCCATTTCAAAATCTAAATTGATTTGTTCAAGGCTCATATTTTGAAAGGTTTTTAAAAAGGTTTAAATTATGGTAGTATGAACTTGGAAATGGAAAAGAATGTGAATTTCAATATCATTTTTAAAATAAAAATCACTGGATTTGGACTCTAAAAATGGACTTTGAGCTGTTAATTTTTGTCCAATCTAATGTGCTTTTATCCTATTGTTGTAATAATGACCTCACCATGTCATCCATAGTGGCAATGTACAAATCCATTTTCACATTGTGACCATTCTTAATAAAAATTCACATGGAATAATCAACATTCCCTACAAGAATAATTATTGGCAGAACAACCTCCTCCTCAAAATTAAGTTCATTCATAGGGTAATAGGGTAATAAGCCAATTATGTTGATTTCTTAGCCCACCAACATAACCATTACTAAACTTTAAGAATGTTGATAAGAACTATCGCCCCCAAATCATTCCACCAAGTTTCAATCTTCACATTATTCATCACAAATTCCCTCTTAATTTGGCATTATATTACCCACTACCTACAAAAGTCAATGTGGTTTTCTTGAAATGTAGAAAATATCAAATTTTTTGTGTGAATTCACAAGCTTTCCTCTAAATGCTAAAAGCATGTATGTTCTTTATCCTTAAAGGGAAAATTTAGATCATTGCCATTAACAATATGGAATTACATTCTAATTTGGACTTGCAACATTAGTTATAAACCCATGGAAACAAGCTTAGACAGCCTAGCTCACGTCACTTATTCATTCAAACATAACCAAAACAAGCTATGGCATTCAAAATTTCCTACTTTCATTTCACACAAAACAATGGTCAACAAATGATGACAAAAATGATCATACATATGTGCCCCCATTGTTGTTCAATCATGCACTCTCTTCATGTGATTAAATATCACCCAAAAAGTTCTTAGATCACCTTTTGTCATTATTTTCACCAAATCCAATCCACTTTTTGGACTATGTAGACATTTTGAACAAGAAGCAAAGTTAATAAAATTTTGCCTTGGAAATTGATTTCCTTGCATAAACTATATGCACAATTGTGTTTGATATGCAATATTGAACACTTAATTCCACGAGTCCTTTGAATGTAAACACAATGTCTAACCTTATTTTCATTAGTCAATTGGGACACATTCTCCAACACCTCCAGCAATACATCACCTTTTGTGATAAGGTATTCTTCACAAACAATTACAAAAACTTTCATTGAATTTTTTTGCAAGAAATGACCTTCAAGGAAAAAATGGAATTATCCTATGAGCATGTCTTTATTGATTAGTTCAACTTGTTCAAAACCTTTTAATTTTTTCCTTTCGCACTAGGATGATTATGAAAGCCAACATGCACAACAAGGCAATTATACATTGATGACAATAGGTGACCAATAACAATAAACATACATAAATGGCCTCAAGCACCACCTTCTGTTACAAGATGGTCAAAAACAATATTGCCATGATATTATCTTGGAAGGATTTGAACTTTCTTAATATTAAATTGCTTAAAGTCCAAATTTACAATTTTTTTTGTGGAACTAGATTCTGACAAGGCATACAAAGAAAGAAGTACTTGGAAACTAACCCCGCGTGGAAGGTTAATGATGAAACAATTAAGGGTGGATGTTTTGGTGGATCATGATAGCTAGGAATAATCAAAATCTATTGACTTTCCTCTATCTTTTACACCTTGCATATATAATGTTTTCAATATGCAATGACCTTGAATCTATCATTCTTTTTAAAGAATTACCTAGTTGCAAAATGAAAGGAATTTGATTTGACTAACCATTAATCACAAAATATGAACCTTGCCAAATCTACCTACACTTTTTTTGAAGTATTTTCTAGTTACAAAACAAAAGGAATTTGATTAAATTGGCCATTAATTTCAAAAGATAAACCTTGCCATAACTTGAATAAGAAGATTAACAAACCATTGAAGATATTTAAGTGATGAATTGCAATAAGATCACTTGCTTGAAAAAAAATTTCCTTTATAAAAATTGTGCTTAGTTTCTAATTTCAAATAGAAATCAGTGGGCATAATTATTTCTAAAAACATCCAAAAGGACCAACAAAGGGATATTATCAATATCTTATAAAATTAACAAATTATGTGGAAATGAAAGAAGGAAATGGAATTTCCATTGTGCTTGAAAGATCACAACAAAAATTTAGGTCTTAAAATTTGTGCATGTTAAGCAAAACAATTCAAACATATTGAAACTTATTTGAAAATTAAGGGTAAAAGAATGGTTAGGCAACTCACTTTTGACATTTTGAAAACTTCACATCTTATACTACCTACAATTCATGTATTTATAATAATTATTAACAATTAAACTATAATTGTGGGTGTAATCATATTAACATGTACCCACTACTTAATTTTTTGAACTTTTAATCGTAATTTTAATAATAAATATTTTAAAAATATAAAATGTTATTGTGAATACATTATCTGCATATCATAAAAAATTGGAATCAATTTAATGAGTGGAAATAAGTATAAGAACTTTTAGCCTTTTGTAACCATTATTTAAAAATTTCATAAAAATAGTTTAAAAGCAGTTTTGACATTAAAAGCACAATTTGAAAATATTGTTTAATGACATATTTTTCGATATTTTTTAGTATACACCTTAACATAATAATAATAATAATTAAATATATATATATATATTGAAATATTTTAAAAATATTTTAAGAATAAAGTATCAATCTAAGGGGGCATGTGTGGCTCCTAATAGCATGGTTGGACCCTTGTCCCCTATGTTTTTGATAAAAAAACATTGATAAACCACCTTCTAGATATCATTAAACATGTGATTGGTCCAAAAATTCATGTGAAAGTTTGAATATTTTAATGTGAAATGGATTATAAATGATAAAAAATGATGAAAATCATTGCATTAAAAAAATTAAATCAAAATTTCAAGTATTGGGTAATGCGTTTTACTTTTAAATTTTTCATTTGATGGTGTTTTATTTTTCAATTTATATTTTGACATTACTATGACACATTTTTTGAATTCACATTTTTCATTATATATGTGTGACAAGTGTAATGTCATAATTTCAAAAGTCCATTATGAATCCACTATTTTCTTAAAATTCATGCACATTTTAAATTATGATTCACACTAAAGTCTATTATAACATGGATAATTAAAATTTTGATATGTTAATGTTAAATATGGCTTCACATTTAAATTCATCTATAATCTTTTAAAATGTTATTGTGACAATCCAAATATAGTCCTTTTAACTATGTTTTCACCCAAAACTATGATTGCTTCCATAAAGATGATAATGGATGTGAAATGCATAATGAAAAACAATGCATGCAATACATTTATAATACATGCATGTTGGCACTATTATAAGAACAACACTAATGTTTGATATTAAAAAATCCTCATTGAAGGTATAAACTTAGGGCTAATACAAGGCAAAGGTTAGTGGCCAGATAGTAGAGTGTCTAATATCATGTTTGAGGCCATCAAATCAAGTGGTTATGCAATTAAATCTCATCAATATTTGGAAACTAACATCTTTGTAATTATAAAATGTGCCAACACCAAGTTTTATAACATCATAAACATATTGAATGTTTGAATTAGATTGCCCATGAGTCTAAAAAGATTGTAGGACCAAATTTGAACATGAATATCAAATTTAATCCTTCACATAATAAAAACATATAGTTAAACAAACAAAAATCTATTCACAATATGGCAAATGTGCCATAATATTTTTGAGTGGAAAATGATTATCCCATTGGCATCCATTTGAATTGCATCCACACATGAATATGGATGAAATACATCCATTTTCAAACAATAAAGTGAATCTAGACCCATAAATTAACATAACATAAATTGTTATTTAAAAGGTCAAACAAAGCAAATTGACTACTTGCAATAGTTTGGTGGTCACAATTATTATAATATGATAGGAAAATTTATTTTGTTTAACAAAAAAAAATACATATGACGACACAATAAATAGTAAAGGTTCCAGTATTAAAAATTTGTGTGGATAGAAGTATTTCCAATATCATGAATATAATAAATATGTACACATATGTTGTGTTTGAATGATTGACCACCCATGTGATGGCACAAAAAAATCGTTTATTTTATATTATCCAACACTAAATGTTTTGAAGTTTATGGGTAGGAAGGTGGAAACAATTGTACGATCTTGAATCTTTATAAACTTACAAGTTTTTCCCAATTCATTTAAAATTAAATTTTATTGATTTTTTCGTGACAAAATTGTCCCCTACCAATTTGTGGCTTTCGAATGTTACTAAAAACATGTCTAGGGAGTCATGGATTGGGAGAACCAACACCTACATCTACAAATTGAATCTTTTAAACCAAGGATGTTAAAAGTCTTACCTTGCATAATATTGCCAAACACATTTCAATTCAAAATATCATGTATGACAATATAAAATTTATGACAATATTATACACAATAAAAAAATCTATGAAATAATTTTATCTTTGGGCCTTCCTTTCATCCCCTACCCCTTTTTCAACCTCCAATTTTGTTATCTACAAAGTGATTTTTTTTCATTGAATTAGGGTTGAAACTTAGTTCCATAGTATCAAATGCATGAGATTCAAAGTAAGTATAGCAACAACAAAACATCAACAACAAAGGCACTCATGGAAAAAAAAAAAAGACAAGGTGAAACTCATATTACATTGAATTTTGTGATAGTTTAAATTTCATTCCCAATTGAAATGTAATGTTTTTTTTATTATGTAAAAAACTCTCACCCCCCTTTTATATGATCAACTTAGGGTATTAATGTTGTGTTTTCTTCATTTCGTGTATATCTCTAAAATAATTTTTTTTTCTTTGAGTTTTTTTCCTTCCTAAACAACAATTCAAAAATTATTGCAAAAAAACATTTTGAAAATGAAAATCCATAAATACATGGAAGCAAATGGGTAATGCAATTTTACATTTGGATTGATAATCATAAGATTAAAATTACAATTATACAAATAAAATATATCTTGGTTTATGAATTAAATAATTGGTTTACAATTAAAAGATTATTTGAATTTATCATAATAAAATACTTTAACAACTAGATGAAGAATCATTGAATTTGCAACAAAAAATTCAATTTTTTTGCAACAATTCACAAAAACAATTGTATGGATTTTTTTAAAATTAAAAATTGAAAATTAGGAAAATCCAAAAGACTATTTCTATGGATAAAAATTCAATTGCATGTTTTAGAAGGTTATTTGATTGGTTCCAAGTTTTTTTCAATAATTTAGTTTATATATCAAGGTTGGTTGTCAAAAAATTTGATCCATTTTTATATTTGAATTAATTATTTGAATTTTTGAGAACCATGATCATATATCTTTGAGAAGCACCTTGAGAACTAATTGTTAATATGATTTTTCATTTTTGATAATTGCCCAACATTGGTACATTTTAATGTTGGGTCATTATTTGATTTTGTTAATAATTGAATGAGTTCCAAAATTCTTGAAATGTTTTGGAATTTTAAGAAACCTTCAATTCTAGTTTTCCAAAAACAATTACACTAAAACAATTTATAGTTTTTTTTTGGGAAGAAGAAAAAAATAATTAGAACAAAAGAACATTCAGTTCTAGTTATTTCAAAACCTTAAAAGAATTTACAAATTTCATGAAAGAACCGACAAAGAATGATAAGTTCTTATGTATTGAAGATATGTTATATATTTCAAAAACCAATTTTTAATTTTTTTGAGGACCATGGTCATTAATTAAAGATCCACTTTGAAATTTGACATGCATTGGTTTGGCACCACTTATTTATAACTAATGTGACATGTGTTATTGACTCAAGTGCAAACATGATTATGTACATACTCTAATTGTGAACATAACCAAAACAATAGAACCTAATTATGAAGAATTGAATTTTCGATTTTAAATTTATTGGTAATTACAAAAATGTTTTAAAATTCATTATTTCCCCCATCTTGGTTCCAAAAATTACAAAATCACCTATGTGAAACCCCACTTGTCAAGGGCTTTCCAATAGTATCAAAAGATTGCCTCAATTCCCCTAAAAATTTTAGTTGAATTTTCTTTGAAAAAAAAATTCAATATTTAATAACTCTTGCATTGTAGGTCTAAACTAGTGTTGTGTGTTCAAGTGCCAATAGCCATATATATAACACATAGAACTATGTTTTATATTTATATTATTTCTAATATATATATACATGGGGGTTGTGTAAGTGATTGTCAAATACATTTAGACAATGCCCTGTAAATGTTTTGAGATGGGTAAGTGTATATATTATATGTACACTTAGTGATTATTGTTATTTGTAATTCATATTAATTTGTTGTGGGTGCATCCCAAAGTTCAATGTTATTTTATTTGATTTGATTTTTGCAACTGGCCATTTTGATTCGCCTTTCACACAAAAAGGATGCACCCAAGTACAAATTGTGTTTGAGGTTCTTTTACTACCAATATGGTACTTCAGATATGCTTCCTTTTACCTTAGGCTTTTGAGCAAAGGATATGGGATATGGGACAAACTTTGATGCTATTGGGGAGTATCTTTCGTGCACATTTTTACATGCAGATTAGGCACATGTTGGCCCACCTCATTGCTTGAGTAGAATTTTCAACCCCCCCCCCCAAGTGAACCTTATACAATTACACATAGTGTGAATAAATTATATTATGCCATTTACATTGCGGTGGAGTGTAAGTCCTAAACCATATACATGCATTAGATCAGTTAAAACATTACAAAACCACCTTGATGCACCCTTACTCTTCAAGTGCTTTCCAATAGCAACAAAATCACTATGGGGGTGCCGTGCTTTGGGAGATCTCAAATGACAAACAAGGCATCACAACTACACTGGCCCTGCCAATAGATAAGATGTTGTACATTTACCTACCGTGTCCACACTCTGAACACCAAAACAATTCCTTCCAATCTAAACAGTCTAAACACTTTCACCAAAGAAACTGGTTCACCGAATGTAAAACTGGTTCTAATAAGATAAAACTTCCAAAAGTTGGATCCCATGTGATAGTCCCTGTCCCTATGGGGGCAGGGCCCAACAAATGAAACAAACAAACAACTTTCCTTCATGGATACATCATATGGGTGACCCAAGACGTATATATTGTACATTGTTCACAACATAAATAAAGCAAGAAGACTAACATCACATTTGAATAGGGACTCGAGGACACGACAAAACCATATATATATGTGTCCTCACTCCCTTTGAAAATCCTATAAAATCAAAGATCATATCACCATCCATAGAAATTTTTCAACAAGAGATATATGTGTCAGGTAGAACACATGGGTGAAGGCATTAAGGAAATAAGTGCTTGTGCAAGGTAGAAAATTTGGTAATATTTTCACCCATGTGCTTCAACGAGCATAAAGAGTGACCTCGCACTTTGTTTTTTGTTTTTTTGGCCCATGATACCTTATAGGTACCCTCCGGGTATCATGGACAATTTGACACCAAGAAACTTTATGAAAATGCCCATAGGATCGAGACATTTTTTGTTTTCGAAATGGCCAATAGGATTTGACGCTTCGCAAGTTAATGTCCAGATACACTAGAGAAATTAGAGGAGGTCTTTATGTGATTGGAGGATTCCCCCAACTCTCTGTTCAAAAAACTCAAATGAATTGGACTAGGTTTCCAGTGAGAGGCTGGTTGGAGTGATGAGGCTATTTTCAATAACCAGCAAACTTAAACCGGTTATTAGACATAACCGGCATCCTTTCCATCATAAACTGATCAACAGATGAATGCAGATCAATTTTCATCCATGCACAGCATCGATATGAATTTCTTTTCATCCACATAGGATCCTGTCCATGGGCTTTACATGGCATAAAAAATTGGGCATCACTTTTTTTATAATTAAAAAGAAAATTCCCATGATATCCGTTGGGTACCTGCTGGGTATGACGACATCAGCTACTTGCCAAGTATCGGCCGCATCTCCACTGGTGCTCAGTATGTGACTCCAGAGAGTAAAATTTATTGCGGAAAAGTCAAAGTGTGCAGGTTTAGCACAGGAAATTGGTTTTTTTGCCCCAAATTTGTGCATCTTGCCGTGGCTGTTAAATAGGCGCAACACAGCTGTGCACCTCCAGAAAAGAGTGTAATAAATTCGACCTGACTGCGGCTCAGTATTTCTGATTGGTCGATTATAAGATTGGTCCAGGTGGTTTGCTTTTAGTAGTCTCCACGAATATGCAGTGGGGTTGCCAACAAAAAAAACAGCTAAACTTAGACATTTAATTTCATTATCCAGAGTGACATACTGAGCACCGGTAGAGATGCTCTAATACCCTGTCTCTATCCTCCTCCACATCCCACTTTCAACAAACATATCTGTTTGATTGCTTTGTTACAGCCAGCGTTTTTTTTCTCCTTGGCGAATTTTCTCATTGTGCTGACCAAACATAATAATTATAAATTCGAACAAATTGGAAAATTTTACAAAACTTTTGGGAAAAAAAAAAAACACCACTGGTCACAACCATTTGCACACTTGGGTGGGTTACTTCTTCAGATCTCATTATTTGTAATGTGTCGATTTTAAGAGATTTCTAATGGGGTTTTAGGTTGATCCCTCTCAAGGCACCGTTGGAGCTAAGGGGGTCCCAGTAGGTGCATCAATAAGCACAGTTGGAGCTAGGGGGTCCCAACATAGGTGCACTCAATAAGGACAGTTGGAGCTAGGGGGTCCAAATAGGTGCATCAATAGGCACAGTTGGAGCTAGGGGGGTCCCAATTACAGTTAGAGAGCATCCTCACCTACACCCCCTTATTTGGGCATCTATCTATCTGTGTACAGCACATCCAGCCACAAACAATGATAAAATTTCCCCTATCTACACACGGAGAAGTGGAGAGGACAAAGTGCGAGACTATTTAAATGTCACCACTTGGATCATTTATTATGATTAGCCAATAAAAAACAGGAATTTCCATTTTATCTGCCTTTCAAGCACACTGTATCTTTATCACATTTACAGGCCCAAGCATTTTTTGATTCTTAGAGCATCTCCACCAGTGCTGAGTATGTTACTCTGGATAATAAATTACATGTCTAAGTCTAGCTGTTTTTTTGGGGCAACCCCACCAATAAAACTGTAGCTGGAACTGCATTTTCATGGGGCCCACTAATAACAAACCACCTGGACCAATCATTATGATCGACCAATCAGAAACACTCAGCCGCACTCAGGTCCAGTTTATTACACTCCTTTTTGGAGGTGCACAACTGTGTTGCGCCTTTCACCAGCCACCGCAAGTTTCACAAATTTGGTGCAGAAAAACCAATTTCGTGAGCTAAACTGGCACATTTTGACTTTTTCGCAACAAATTTTAGTGTCTGGCGTCACATACTAAACACCGGTGGAGATGCTCTTATACTTCATCCAAAATATACTCATACCATCACTAAGTTACTATGTTAAATAATTCTCAAAGGAAAATCCTTAAATAAATTTTGGGGGATTGATATTGTGATCATATTAACATGACCAAACACTATTTGACTGCTACTTTTCATCCAAAATATAGTATACAAACGATTTATTCTGTTGTGGGTGGAGATGCTCACAGTTCGGGCCCTGAATGTACAACACCATGTAATCTGGATCCCTTAATGAAGGTTCTCATTTTATGGAAGAGAAAGTTGAGTACCTATGTGATGGGTCCTTGGAAAGGTTTTCCAACCAACTACTTTGTACATGCACATTGTCTCTCACACACTCAAAAATCTCAAGCAATGATGGTAAGTAGATTATTGCAAGTTGTAACATGTTTTTGTTCCGAGTGGAATTAGGTACAATAATTGAACCAAATTAGAAGCCACAATTGATTAGAAAACAGGTTCCACATGAAGTGGAAGTGCAACACCCATGTAATGTACCCAAGGGGTAGTTGTATGCATGCTCCTTTAGAACCATATAGTGTAACATGTGCTGTACAACACATGTTGTAACATACTTTTCCAAAGTCTATATATTTTGGTGTGAAATTTAGTTTCCTTAAATAACTGAATATATATATATATATATATATAGAATTTCCAATGATAAAGATTGCTTTAAATTTCATTCTCTTGTACCATGGGCTTGAAAATGAAAATTACAAAAGTGCCTTCATGCACCCATACTTGTCAAGTGCTTTTCAATGGCACGTGCCCCAATTTCCCTAAAAGAATAATTTTGAATTTTTATAATTTTTAGTGATGAGAATATTCAAAATTTAAAATTTTTAACATAACATGTTTAAACCAATGTTGGGTGGTTTATTATTTTTATGGAAAACTTCAATTTTGGTTCTAAAAAATAAAATAAAATAAAATAATTCCACACTCTAGTTCCACACATGAATGGAAGTCCAATATATATATATATATATATATAATCTGGTTTTTGTTTTGGAAATTAAGCTTTTGAAAAATAAATGTTTGTTTGGTTAACCTCTAGTTAGCCCTTGATTCTAATCTCTTTTTTCCATTTTTTTCCCCAAAAAATCTTAGTTCTCATTCTTGTATTGATTTTGGTTCCATACAATAATGGAAACAAGCCTGGTTTTTTTGGTTTTATAAAGGTTTTGGTTTTGATTCTAGAACCTATTCCAAAAATCAGACCTAATTTTGGCTCATTTTTTACTAATTGGAACTAGAATCCATGATTCTAACTTCTAACCGACTAAACTAAGTACTTGCCCAACATTGTTTTTAATGGGTTAAACATCATGAAATCACATGCATGCTCCCTATCATCCAAGGCTTTCAAGTATAAGTTGAAGGTTTTGCAGATTTTATGCAACAAAATGAAGAAGATGAACAGGTGGGCCTTGCCCATTTAGGGATTCAAGAATGAATACAAGCTCATCTTCACATGCAAGGAATAGGAATTAAAAAAGAAAAGCAAATATGTGCTTGAGGGTGAAAGAAAACAATTGTGTTAATGTTCCCATCTTTGGAATCAGCCTTCAAAAATAGAGACATTATTCTTTTCAATTGTTGTTCTCATGACATTTCTTTTGGGGATGTGTGTTTATTGTGGTCATGGATATGCTTTTGTGGCAACTTTGTGAACTCTTCCAAGCCTTAATTGGTGTGTGTGGCTTTTACATTATTTTTTCAAGTTTTCACAACTTGAACCTCTAATTGCAATATGGTTTCCTTCCCCTTGTACCCTAGAACTTGTGCATATATAGAAAATCAAGCCCCAATGTTGTGTTAGCATCATATTGTCATTTCTCCAAGATGCCATTGTAATTGACCACATTCTACCACATCTTTAGCCCCATAAGGATCCTTCATTGTTATAGCATTTACACCAAATCAATAAAAGTTAGTATAAAATTGTTGGTGAGAATGTGGAATTGTAAGCACTTGAGATTGTCAAGAGTGACAACCTTTCTTAACATCAATTCACTATTTGGCTAGCGCTCAAAAGACATTCCCTTTAAAAGTGATTGTAATTTGAAGTGGACATTTTGAATTACTGAATTATTGCCTCCAAAATTGGGATTTGATAAAAACTAAAGATGATAATTAATAACTATAAATATAACTTTTGAAAGGACAATTTCATTTAATGCATTTCAAATGCATTTGTTTTGTGGATGGCAAGTGTGTTAACCATTTTGTCATTTGAATTAGATTTCTATGGGTACATATTTGTGTTTATATGGTGCCATTAAAATCTTCATAAGGGTTTAATGTTTGTTGGAAACAAATGTTGGATTTTTGTGGGTACCCAAATGAAGATTGTATGGAATTTTTTGAGACCCATGTGGGTCTGTAGGTGTTGAAAAGAAATGTTTATGGTATGATAATATTAAATTTAGTTTAAATAGTGCCATTTGAACCATATGTGGGTCTATATGTGTTGGAAATAAATGTTTTAAGTGTGTGGGTACCCAATTGAGGTTATGGGGTGGCACATTGAGCCCTCCTAAGGTGTGCAAGTGTTGGAAATGACACTTCTAGCTTGTAATATAGTAAACATGATGTTTGAAAGTGGGCTTATGTCTTTGTGAGGTGTTTTTGTGACAAAGCAACCCTTCCATTTATTTGTGTTTTTATAACACTTTAACAATGTGTTCAAAATTGTCGATAAAATCATTGATGTGATATTGTGATGACATTATAATATAATGTTTTGATTCAACACTTGCTTTATAAAAAGCAAATGTGTTGTCTATGACATAAATGTTTTTTTGACCATTGAATTAGACCTAGTGACTTTGGTCCTTCCAAGGTTTTTAATTTTCAATTAAAGTCCCATCACTGAACCTTATGCATCTTGGTAACACTTATACTTCGGTACCCAAGGTAGTTTTTTGTTGAATTGTAGGCTAGTAGATCTAATCCATGAGATATTGATGTAAAATGAGATGAAAATAACATCATCACACACAAAGTTCTTGGACTAGTTCCACATGAAGGAATCAAGCCTTGTGACATTGTTATGTTTAAAGAACAAAACAAAGTTTAAGAGTTATTGTTCAAGTCTCAACCTTCACATTTTTCCCATAAACAATAGGGGCTTCAATTGTAAACTTATCATGGGATATGACCATAGGCACCACAAGGGTTATTAACTCTTCAAACTTTGTGACAGTGAAGTTTGTAAGAGTTTTGACTAATGTCAAAGTGAGCTACATTGTGGCCAAGACATCTTGATCACATGTAGTTTGGTTAACAAATTGCATGGTCCCTTTCTTCCATCTCCTATAAGTTGAAGTCTTAAGGAATTGCAAGCAATACATTCACATTTAAAGAACATTATAACCTTTTTGATCCATGCCATACAATATTTCATCATCACTTTAAAAAGATAGAATTTGAAAAGGAGTTAGAAATTGAAGAAAATTCCATTGTTCAAAAAGATTATATATATAATGGAAATAATAAGAATTTGAAAGAAAAACCCCTAATAAAAAATAAGAAAAAGAAAAAAAAAGGAGAAAAACTTGATAAAAAAAAACCTTAAATAGAAAATCAAGAGGAGGAGCAAGTGATGAAGAACTTCAAAAAATGTATATAAAAAATAAGAAAGAGTTTGAAGGAGGAGAACCTTGCATACCAAACTTCAAACATTTAAACTTTCATAATTATATTTAGGCAACCTAATTTCTTTCAAAATTTTTGTTTAATCCCCACTTTTTTGACGTGAAATTAATCGCTACTTATGATTTTTGATTCCTAGTTTGACAAACTTTATAATCAACCAAAAATTGGGGATGGAATGGAGAATTGAGATCAAATAAGGGACCACCTAGGCATGATTTTAAGGATAAACAACAACTTTTTAAAAGGAGGGTTTATAAAAAAACCATAGACTTTAATTTACACATATAATCAACAATTTTTTAAAAGGAAGGTTTATAGAAAAACCTTGATAAGGGTGCTAGATCTTTTCATTATACAATTATAATAAGCCATTGTGATGAAAAATTAGTGATGATACTGTAACTTGATGTGTAACTTGATATAATTAAATAATTACTTAGGTAATTGTTTAAAGGGGTATATTGAGTGGTAGGACTCCATAATTTGGTCATGGTGCATTGACTTTCACATATTAATTTATGTGCAAGTCATGTGCACCATGTGATTATGTTTCCTTATGATTGATTGTGGAATCACATGGGGGACCATGTGATTTTGTTTCCTTTTGATTATTTAGGGAACCATGTGGTGGATAAGTTTTAGGAAGTTTCTTGACTAGTTTCCTTTTGGTTAGTATATAAGTGGGTGTTTATGACCTTGAGAAACACCTTCACTTGTACAAAGTTATGGTATGAATGCAAAGTTTGTGAAAATTGAATTTTGGTTTTGAAAGGCTTTTGGTTTTGGTGTTGTTTGTGTTTAGTTCATGGTAGGAAAATGGTGAGGCTTGCATAGTCAATATAAAGGTGAGAGAATAATTTTGCAACCAAGAACATAGATTTCATAGCTATGTAGTAATCATACATAGTTTCGATCCTAAACCCGTTTGTGTTGTACAATACCATATATGGATGAAGCAATATCATCAACTATTCAAAGCAAAATATAACAAGGCTTTCGACAAGTGATAATGATCACAAGAAAAGAGATTTGGGTTGTTGTTTTTGTTTTTGCTCATTGTTTGTTTTCTTGTAAGTTATGAATGTCATAGGTTTTTATTATTGATGGTGCTCATTGTGTTTGTGGTTATTATTTGGGTGAACTTTCTATGGTGTGTTTTTTTTGCATAACGATTTTTGTTCGACATTAATCAAGGAGGGAACTAGTGTGGAAAATATGTATCAAGAATTTCTCATATGTAAGTAGCTAAATATTTTTTAGAGTTTTTCAAATAGTGAGGTGTGAAAGTTTTAACTAAGGCTGTTTATGATGAAAGGGATGAATGCCTTGTTATGAAAATCATTTTTTTCTTGTGAAGGTTATGCAAATTTTGTTGCTCTAGGTGCCTCTTTAGGAGATGTAGTTTAGAAACAAAGAAAAATGTAAAAGAAGTGAAATTATGTTGCAAGTGTAAAGGAAAAGAAATAATGAAAAAATAACAAGGAAAAAAAAAAAGCTTTTCAATTTACAAAATGCGTTTTTTCTCTCTTTGTGCACCTCTTTTATTTTCAAACATCATAACTTTCTTATTTTTTATTCATTTTAAATGATTTGAAATGCTATAAGAGTGTCACCTGAAATTTTACAAGTCATCTTTAAATTATAATAGAAACATAACAACATACGCAAAATCTTTTGAGTGTTTGGAAACCGGCATTTGTAGTGTTCAGTGGTTTGTTTTTTTTGAGTTCTTGACCCTTTTTAATTTTGGAGGTCATAACTTTCTCATTTCTAATCCTTTTTTTTATGATTGTTAGTGTGTCAGATGTGAGAAGAGAAGGGGTTCAAGTTTTGTTTGGATACCAAAAACAATCAAGACCTCCCCTTGGATTCGACTTGCCCTGAGCGTTTAAATGTTCACTCATTAGCCAATCTACCTTATATTTATCAAACTTCTTGAAATAGATTGTGTGAAAAGCTGAATTTTGCATTATTGAATTTGAGGAATGATATTGTTGTTGGAAATATTTAGTGTTATGTTGTTGTTGGAAGTATTTAGTGTTATGTTGTTATTGGGATTTATCCAACCAACAGAATGCGGGACTCATGGTATTGATGTTTGTAAGAATTGAGATTTGTCAAAGGAGATCAATTGAAGCCCATGAAAGTGAGATTGGAAGTGATATGATCTCTAGAGATCCATAGATAGGGTTGCATAGTTTATTAATATATTTTCTTATAGAAGCTTTGTATATTTCATCTCCTTTTCAAGGAATGACTTATGTGAACTTTGTGTAGTTCATTAATCATCAACACATAATCAGTGTGTTTTTTTTTGGGCGAATTTTCGCAACGTGGCGACAAAAAAAAGGAAAAAAGGCTGGCGAATCCAACAAAGAGATTTTTGAGATTAAAAAAAAAAAGAAGAAGGCCATATCTCGATCCAAAAAAATTTAGAAATCGCCACATTTAGACAGTGTGTTCTTGTAGGTCGCCAGAACTAGAGAGGATTCCAAAAAAAGATCTACTAGTTCACCAGGACAGTCGCCATTTCCTGCTAGTTAGTGCTGAGGATCCTAGCCAGTGCACCTACTTGAGGAATTTGAAAAAAAAAAAAGGAAAAAAAAACACTGAGTGACAAAACCCATGTTTAGTGGAACTTGAGACCTCGCGGTGCCTTTTCCTTACACAACTTCTGGAAGATGAACTCTGACATAATCGGAAAACTGACTTGCCAAATCCTTTGCTTACGCAAAACATGAATGTTTGGCACTTGTCACTTGAGATGATGACCTTTTGTGCAGAGTTACAATATGGACGAAATACACAATTATGGCAAAATATTATTGCCAAAATATGTGGCCGAAATACACAATTATGGGTGTACACGAAATATAATCACCCCTCCAAGGCAGAGCCAATTCCAGCTATTTCAAAACCTTAAAAAAAGAATAGATGGGTTTCATGAAAGAAGAACCCACGATTCTTTCTCATTTTTCGGCCAGGTTCTTTTTGACTTCAAAACTTTTTGTCGAGTCGGTTCTGGGGGGTGGGTGGGTTCCACAAAAATATTATTTGTCAGTTGGGTTCCAGGGGCAGGGGATTTGGAAATTGAGAACCGCCGGTTATATACCTATATAATTGGTATATGCGATGAGGACCGTAAAAGAACCAACTCTCTGCCTCAAAGAACCGCCCAACACTGGTTTGGCATTTCATTTTTTCAAAATGCATGACAAGTTTGGGGGAGGACAGATTAGAGTTTTGGCTTGATAACTAGTTGGTCCCTTCTGGGACCTGGAGTGAAGGTAGGCCTAACGCCCAATTTTATGAAGGATATTCATATTTTTCCCCTTTCAATTGTTTGGTGCTCTGAAATTTCAGATTGCATTTTGAGCCCTCAGGCCTACATCCACTAAATATGCCCTCAAGATACACACTGAAAAACATTCTAAAAGTAGGTTTTTTTTACTAGTGAGAAGTGAATTGCATGCATATGGTGCCCGTGTTTTAATGTCCTTCCTTTCTTCCTTCCTTTCTAGTGTGGGAGTGAAATGCATTTGATGATTGTCATGTCTTATGTCCATTCTAGTGTTTGGAGTGAAATGCACTTGAATGCTGCTGTGTTTTTTATGTCCTTTCTGAGGTGCATGCAAGAAAGAAAGAAAGAAAGAAAGAAAGTAAGAAAGGAATGCACCCTCCTCCCTCCTTCACACATATGATCCTTGTTTTCTTTTTTGTGGATACTGTAATTAATGTTTGCCAATAATGCGAGATCCTTGAATGGATCTAGAGGAGGTGCATAATATTTGGGTAGGTAGGTAGGTAGGAAGGTAGGTAGCCTAGCTAGTTTCATTCCCTCACAAAGTCACCAAAGAGAAAGGTAACACTTATGAATGAATGAATGAATGAATAAGCTACTTGGCTACTTAACTAAAATTTGCAGCAAAATGGAAAATTATGGTAGGCTACTTACTACTACGACTTAAGTAGGTAACTACAAACCAAAAAATTAGGGTTAATTATCACTTAAGTACTTAATTTTTAAAATGTGAAAATTAGGGTAAACTACTATGTTAAGCAATTAATTTTTAGCAAAATTAAAAAATTACAGGGTATAAAATAGTTGACACTTCATAGGCCCCAATACCAACCAACTTATTCCTCTGGGGCCTGGTCTCTAGGGCTGAAACTATAGACAATGGACTGCGTGGACTAAGGACCCGGTTGGTTGGGTGGGCCCCTGCCAGTTATATGGAAGTGCTTTCCAAGGGCCATTTTTGACCTAAGGAGCTGGAATTTTGTGCAAAGTGCATGGAAGAAGTTGCCTTAGGGGGAGGGGAGGTGGGGTGGGAGGGGGGGTGGAGAGAATGACAAAAGAATAATTCACTTTCATCCAATTATTTTTGAAATAAACAATTGAACCTTAGCCACCATGTGTCACCCTAACCCTTAAAAGAACCCCCCCAAGAATGCAAAAATAGTATGGACTTGCTTACCACCTAAGGCATTGAATCTTTGGACTAGCGTCTATTCCTCACATTCTGATATAATTTATTTGGAAAGATCCCTTCCACCCCCATTGCTTAATTAATGGTTTGCAAAATCAAAAAGTTGTGATGACAAAATGGATAGACAAAAAAAATAAAAAAAAATCCAATCCCCCTCACCCCCATTAGTTTACATTAAAAAACTTGTTTAGTTTGTAGATGTGCTTACCCCAATAGTTGTATTAATTAAGTCTCTTCAATTTAATCTGGGTAAAGACATGACTAAAAATTTCTTAGATCAAGTGAATAGCACCTTACACAAGGGAATAAGGCACCTATGTTGTGAACATGGGCATCTTATGCATGTAAGGTTCCATATCCCAAGTGGCCCTTACGAAAGGGGGTTTTGCAGCTTTATGGAGCCCTTACAATCCAGAGTTCTGCATCTTGGGGGTCAGGGAGTTGGGGGCTCAGTTCTTGGGCTGTTACCCTTGTAGGCTCGGGTACCAATGTAAGTATTTTATGATGGGAACGCGTAATTAAGTGAGGCGGGCGTAATAAGAAAGCAATTTTAATTACCCCCTTAGTAATTAATTGTTGTAAACTTGGTTAACTTTATTTGTTTAGCCCTAATTAGTTTTTAGTTAGGGCTAAAACATTGGAGATGGCTAATGACGAAACTAAGTACTTCAGCGAAGAGGAGAAAGACGTGTGCCGAGAAAGACGGAAACCCGTAAGTAAAAGAAGAGGTGCTATTGCTGTGCTCTTGCGACCTCCTCCGCTTCGTCGTCCACAACAAAGAGCTCCTCCTCTCTATCTCTGTCTCCCCTCTCGTTACTCTCCTCTGCCAGCGACAAATCGACGCCGGGATCGGATCGGATCGCGCTCATCATCATCTCCTCTTCTGGCTACTGTTGTTGCTGTTGCCGCGCGCGCTTTGGTGCTCCCTCTTCCCGTTTAGTTTTTTTTTTTTTTGCCAGGTACTCTCTTTTCTGTTCTGGATCTGGTCGTATTCTTCCTCGTTCCTGTCTGCTTTACACAAAATGGCTCTCCATTGTGGCTCCGTGTGTGTGCATGCTCGCGATTATGTATCTTTGTTCTGCAATCTTGGTAGATCTATGGTTTTAAAGAAAGGACAATCCAGCCAACGCGACAAGGGAGGAGAGGGAAGATCTCCATGGCGTTTTGGAGAATAGGAAGCATTTGTGAGCCGCTGTGTTGCATTCCAGGGATTGTGCTTTTTTTTAATCTCATTGTATCTGTGGATTCTCTTAGTCTTTTTTTTGGTCTTCATTGATGTCTGTGTTGAAAATCTTTCTGCCTGTCTGAGCATTTTCTTTCTTGACAGTGCTTGCTTTCTTTCATTTTTCCAATGTGCGGTTCCTTCTCTCTGTACGCATCAGGGAAAGGGTCAAGTGCAATGTGTTTTGGTTGCGGTTCATGTGTATGTGATTCATCAGATCTTGTCTCGTGTCCTTCTGCATCATCCAGATGTGCCTGCCATTTTTTTTGCCCAAATCAACATGAATCTTGCTCACAGTTCTGTACTAATACAGTTTTTTGTACTACTATTGGTGGTGGATGTTTTGCTGCTTTCACATCTTCGTATTCTTTACCAGCAGGGCTGGTAACTGCTTGATCCTCGTGATATTCTCTGGTCTTCTTCATTGAACTTTCATGGTATCGGATCGTTATCTTTGTTGTTGAATTTGGTATTTACGATCATTTGAGCGTGTTTTTCGCTGCTACACTGCAAAAAATACTGCACCTTTGTACTCTCCTCGTTTCCCACTAGTGAGCATTGTCGATTATTCTAGTGTATTGTCTCCCTTCTCCCCATGATTGCAGCATAGAGAAAACATTGAGAGGCTTGTAAATGACTACCAGAATGCTTCTTCTGTGGACATTGTGTTCTTGTCATGCCTTGTAGTTTCTGGGATAGTTTTGCCTTCAGAAGCCCAAAACCATAGCTACTTTCACGATCCCACAATTACAATACCTACAATTTCCTTCAAAAAAAGAGATGTTTCCAGCATTTAGTGAGTGCACTTGTGCCACTATGCCACTTGTGGTTTTAATACTGCTAAATTACAGTTGTCTGTTGAGGGATTTGAGTGCAGCTTTGCTGAGGAGTCTGATCTTGGGGAATAAAGTAACCAAGAAGAATCCTTTATCTGTTTCCCTGGCATTGGGGTTGTGTGGTATCCTGGTCTGGTGATATCTCAACATTGTCCAATTGGTAGTACGCCCACTCTGTTCTGGTTCTGAAAGAACAAATTTTCTTCTAATCTCACCCAAGATGATGAAGGCCTGATTCGTACTCGGGAAGGTCTAGAGGCTCACTGTAGTGATGATCCCTCACTTGCAGTCATGTTTAGTCGTTATGTACTCAAAATGAAGAGAAGATTCTGCTTTGAATTCTGTATGGAGGATTATTTCTATGGTTTTCTTGACCAAACATCTTGACACAAGAGGATTAGTGACTTTCAGTTGAATCATTACTTCATGTACCTTAACCAGGACTCTTTTGGTAGCAGCATATACTTGAAAACATCTTGTGAGTTGATTTGTACGTCTAAAGGCTTCTCTTGTAATTTCTTGGATCTGGCTGTGAGACAAAGTCCTCAAGGTTTATCCTGTCACATTTTTGACAACGCTCTCAAACAGAGTATGCAGGTATTGAAGTGATTAGAATGCCTCGTGTTCATTCCAATATCTCAATGACTGCGAAGCTGGGGGTTATCAAGAGTCAATTTTACAGATTCTTGAGACTTCGTAGTTGTAAGAAGTTTTTTTGTCTTCGAGATGGTCAGTCTTATTGTCTTTCAGAAGGCAAAAGGCTACCCTTTAAAAGTTCTTCTAAAGAGAACTTGAGGGTTGCTTCTTAAAGAAAAATTCCTGCTTGGAATTTCTGCTTTTGGTACTTTCAGAATGATTTTGCTTCGGGTCTTGTAAGTGGGGAGCTTTTTGTAAGCCCACTTGTTCATAGTCTTTCCCTGTTTGTCCTTTCCTTTAGTTTTCTTTCCCCTTTCTGTCTTTCTTTGTTTCTTTGTCTTGTCATTGTTGTTGTGGTCTGTTGCTAGCCAGTTGTATGGCTGAGTCTTCCCATTGCTTCCGGAATTGCAGCAGAAACTCAGTTTGTAGGTTGGTGCTTGTCATTGGCCTTTACCCACTGTAGGGAGCTGATGAAGTCAGTGGGGAAGTTGTGGTAGTTAAGTCACTATCATACATACTACTGTTGATGGTCCCTGAACAGCTGTGAGACTGGCACTTTTGTTCATACTGGTGTGTATTTTTGGTTTTTTGTTTGTTTCTGTCTCCCCTTGTTTGGTTCTTTCTGTGGCTTCCTGAGGAAGAGTTAACCTTGCTGTTTCTTCTTCATCATGAGAATGGAGATTTCTCTATTCTTATGAAAGATATTCAGTTGAATTATTCACTCAATTTGTCTTGCTGGGAAAGTTCATGGTTCAGGACCTAATAAGGATGTAGTAAAGATCCGTTCTTTGTGCTGGATTTTTGCTAAAAATGTGTCTAAATGACTTGATTAGGTTTCCTGGTAAAAGGGTAGGAGCACACGATGACAGAACTCTCAGAGGAGGTGTCTGTGGAGCAGATCCAGACACCAAAAGTTGAGGCTGTGGAGGAAGAATCCAATGATGCTAAGAGCACCGACCATGGTGCTGGTTTGGAAGAACAGGCACCAAAAACTGAAGTCTTGGAGGAAGAATCTGACCATGCTAAGAGCACTGACCATGGTGCCGATTTGGAAGAACAGGGTGCTGAATTTGAAGCCACCGTCTCTGCTGCTTCGGATGGACAATGGGAAGAGGTAAAACTTTGCAGACATAAAACCAATGGACTGTTCAGCAGTGCTCTAGTTGCCTCATGTGTCATAGAAGAGGAGCACACAACTTGTTGAGGATGTATAGATCCATACTAGTGTGATTGAAAAGGGAGTATTTGTATGTTATGATCTCTTGCATCACAAGGTTACTGCTGTGGATTTGAGGAAGACCACTTTGCAGGAACTTCCTTGTAACGTAACTGCAACCAGATCATGGGGAGAAGTTATGTTCAAGGCATAGTGATACCTAGGAAAGTATTTAGAACTAAGAGGTCCATTAACTGTAGTTGTGGATCAGATAAACTACAGCTGGGTAAGTGAATTGGAGGATGGACTGGGTATTCTGAAAAGTAACATAGTTTTTTTCTGTCCCACCTTGTGTGAAATAATGAAGTGCTCTCAGAACCAGGTGAGGAGGTTGCAAAGTGTTGTTTGGTGGAGGTGTTTGGACAAAACAAAGACTGCAATTTATGTAATGTCAACATATGAGATGGTGTATTGTTGAAAAGCACATATTGATGAGGGAGCAGATAACTCCAATTTGTAGTGATAAAAATTTGGGTTCATTAAAGCCTCTCATGTCATAATCCAAGTCAACTCTTTAATCTTCATTTGCTTAGATATGTATTTGGTCTATCCTGCATGTATCAACAGCAAGTAAACTCTCTACAGAGCCACATTCAAGAGCTAGATGCAAACTTGAAATTGGAACCAGAGGCTGCTGAATCTGCAAGCAAACTGCATGCAAATGGCACAGAAGCTGAGATCCGAGCATCTGAATTGGAGGCAAAGCTGCAGGAAGGTGAGGCGTTGATCAGTGAGTTGAAGACGCTAGCAGCATGCCTGGAGGCAAAGGTCAAGGAGTTGGAGAATGAAAAGACTGGAGGGATGTTGGATGAAGACCAGACTACAGGAGATGCTAAGGAGAAAATGGATGCAATGGAGCTTCAAGCTGATGGAACTGAAAGTGCCATGTTGCAAAGCATGCTGAAAACTGCAGAGGAGAAGTGTGAAGAGTTTGAGACTCAGGTATGTTCTCATTTGTGTGTCAAACAAAGGGAGGGTTTCAAGTTGGTTTATATCTTGTGATGGTGGCTTTGGCTAAGCAACATCCTTCTGAAACCTTTTCATACTCTCTGCCTGCTTGGATTGTTGGCAGTACTCCAAAATTCCAGTTCAAGCACTGACTTTCTACATAATGTCCTCAGGTCAAAAAGCTGGAACATAGTCTTCAAGAGCAGGGGACAAATGCTCAGAATTTGTTAGGGAGAGTAACTGAGTTGGAGCAGTTGTTGAAACAAGTTCAGGTATGGGGTCTTCTTGGAGGACATTGTTTGCTGCTGCCCAATTTTTAAGGCATTATTGTTTGTTGTGAGTTTTGGGAGTGACTAGGCCCAGGATTTACAGTATAGAGCTGTTCCTAAATTGAGCAAATGAATTTCTGTTATCAGGTCACAAACTAGTCTACAAATCATGTCCACAAACTCTATGAAATGTAGACACACAGTTCTTACAAATGTGCTTGTTGTCAGGACTTTCCCTTATTGAATATGCAGGAATTGTTGCATGTGTGCTATGTCACAGGTTGAGTCCCATGAAGCACAGCTTGCTGCCTCACTGGTGGTGGAGTCAAATCTGCGTGATGCTCAAAGTAAAATAGGTGAGCTTGAGTCTCAAGTTAGCTCCTTGAAGGCAACAGTAGCTGAATTGGAGGTCAAATCATCTGAAGCAATGGGACAGGCTTCTGAGCATGAAACTGTAGCAAGCTCTCTCAAAGCAAGGAGCGTTGAACTTGAAGAGAGTGTGGTAGCTGCGCAAGAGATGGCTGATCATCACAAGAGCCATGCAGAGGCTCTTGTGTCAACCCACACACTAGAAGCAAAAAATGCTTCAGATAAAGTTGCTTTGCTGCAAGAGAGACTTGCAGAGCTGGAAAAGGACATTACTGTGAAACAAGAGAAGGAGGCTTTGTTGGAAGAGCAGCTGAGAGTGACAGAGGAGAAGGCCATTCATCATGAGGCCAAGTCAAAGGAACTTTTGGACAGAGTGTCGGAACTTGAAGGACTAGTAGCCATTCACCAAACGCAAGCAAAAGATGCTGGAGAGAAGCTGAGTCCTCTAGAGGCCAAACTGGCCGAAATTGAGCAAGAACTCAAAGCAGCACAGTTAGACAAACTTGAACTGCAAGAAAAGTTGAAAGCTGCAGAAGAGCAGGTATCTTACCATGAGAACAGCACAAAGACTTTCAGCGACAAGGCTGTGGATCTTGAAGGACTGTTAACCACTCATCAATTGCAAGCCAGAGATGCTGAAGCCAAAATTGGTGATTTGGAAGCTAAGTTGGCTGAGTTGGAAGTGGAACTGGCAAGGACACATGAGAAAGAAGCAGAATTGGAAGAGAAAGTGAAAGCTGCAGATGAGCAGGCAGCTCACCATGAGAGCAGTGCAAAGGTTTTCAGTGATAAAGCTGTGGATCTTGAACAACTGTTAATTACCCATCAATTGCAAGCAAAAGATGCTGAAGCCAAACTTGGTTCTTTGGAAGCTGAGGTGGCTGAGTTGGAAGTGGAATTAAAGAGGACACATGAGAAAGAAGCAGAATTGGAGGCAAAACTGGAAGCTGCAAAGGAGGAGGCAGCTCACCATGTGAGCAGTGCAAAGGCTTTCAGTGACAAGGCCGTGGATCTTGAAGAACTGTTGAACACCCACCATTTGCAGGCCAAAGATGCTGAAGCCAAACTTGGTCCTTTGGAAGCTAAGGTGGCTGAGTTGGAAGTTGAACTACAAATGAGACATGAGAAAGAAGCGGAATTGGAAGAAAAAGTGAGAGCTGCGCAAGAGCTAGCTACTCAACATGAGGGAAATGTGAAGGGCTTAACTGACAGATCCTTGGAGCTTGAGAGTTTATTGGACATACATCAATCACATGCAAAGTCTGCAGAGGATAAAATTAGCACTCTAGAAGCTAAAATTGTGGAGTTGCAAGAGGAACTACAAGGTTTACAGGAGAAAGACCCTGAAATGGAACAAAGGTTGAAGGCTGCAGATGAAAGGGCTCTACATTATGAGAGTGTTGTGAAGGAGCTCAACAGCAGGACCTTAGAGCTGGAAGAATCAGTGGCCAGACATCAGTCAGATGCAGCAGGCATTTCAGAGAAGCTTGGTCCTTTGCAGGCTGAACTGTCTGAATTGAAGCAGCATCTTCTAACCTCACAAGAAAGAGAAGCTGATCTGAAACAGAGAGTGCAAGTTGCAGAGGAAACTGCTGCTCAGCATGAGGCCAATGCCAAAGAATTGAGTGATAGGTGTGTGGATCACGAAGGGACAGTAACTAGCCATCAATTGCAGGCCAAAGAGGCTGGAGAAAAACTTGGTTCTTTGGAAATGAAAGTTGTGAACTTGGAAGGGGAATTGAAGGAGATGCAAGAGAAGAAGAAAGAGCTTGAGGAACAGGTGAGGGCTGCTGAGGAAAGTGCCTTGAACTATGAGGAGAATATGAGAGGGCTGACTGGTAAAACTTCAGAGCTTGAGATTCTTCATCAAGCTCAAACCAGAGAAATGGGGGACAGATGTTTGTTTCTAGAGGCTAAGCTGAGGGAGTTGGAACAGGAGATCAAGAATTTTCAGGTACACATGGCTGACCTGAATATGAGTCTACCAGTGATGATAAAGCTCCTAGTCATTTGAATGAGGCCATTGTGCTGTGAGGCAGGCTGTCTCACTTGGATGCAATGAATGTGTACCAGGAATATGGGCACTGCATTACTGATAGATCTCTCAGACCATCCAGACAATTGTGACAAGTTGCAATAAGCTTGTTGCCTGAATTATTGCAAACCTCTAAGCATGTCTTCCATCCAAACTATTGACAGCCTCCTAACATGATGCTTGCTAATTTCTTACTTTTTAGATGTGATTTTATCTTGTCGCATGTTGGTGGTGGAGTCGGACACACATTGTTACTTATCTGATCTCTTGATTTGTGAGCAGTTTATTTTTCACTCTTGGATGTGGTCAGGTGAGAAGAGATTACCTGGTAACCTTTCCTTCTTTTTCCTTACAGGATAGGGAAGCTGAGTTGGAGGAAAGAGCTGATGGGCATGAGAGCATAGATACACAAAGGGAAAGAATAATGGAGCTTGAGGATTTACTGGATGTACATCGAATACAGATAAAAAATGCTGAAGACAGGATAGCAAAACTGGAACTGGACCTAAACAGTTCCCAAACAGCAGAATGTGAACTGCTGGAAAGAGTTAGGATTGCAGAGGAAAGGGCCACTCACCATGAAGGCAGTTTGAAAGAGGTAACTGACAGGTCATTAGAACTTGAGGATGCTCTCAATACCCACCAAAACCTAGCCAAGGATGCTGCTGAGAAGGTTATGTCTTTGGAAGCTCTTGTGACAGTAACCCGAAAGTCCCATGCTGAAGTGAGCGCAGAAGCTTTGAAACTGAGAGAGAAATTTCAGGTGATGGACTTGCAGCTTAAAGAAGCTGAAGATAGGGCTGCAGCGGTTTCTCAAAAGGTGGGTATGCTGACATCTTCTTGGGATTCTTAAATCATGGCATGAGGTCCTGTGAGGTCCACAGAAAGGTTATGTGATCCTTGCAGAGTAGGTGGAAATTTGGATGTTTGATGGTAAAAAAATTGGATGTGATGGTGCTGTTAGGCAGATTGTTTGTAATTGTCATACTTGCTGAGTGTTCATTTCTCCAAAGTGAGCCAAGTGAAAAAACTCTGCAGTGGCACTTGTTAATTTCTGTTTTCCAGTCTTGTTTACAAATCACTAGTCTAAGCAACTCTGTTGCAATTTGAAAGGGTGGAGATGCAGATGAAGTCATGGCTGAACTGCAACTCTCAGTTAGTAAGCTGAAGGAGGCAGAAGCTGAGGCCTTCAAACTGCAAGAGAGGCTAGTTGCTGTGCATAACAGGGCAGATGCTGCCGAATCTCAATATGCAGCTGTGGTAGAGAGCTTGGCAAACACAAAAGAAGAGGTTGGCAATCTACAAACCTGGTCAGCAGAGGTCACCCTTGAAAATCAGCAGCTGCAGTCCCAGGTTTGTCTTGCATCTCCTTACCTCCCTATGTTTACCATCATTGATCAGCATTCCCTTTTGGGGAAATAATCTTGTGTTAGTGTTCTGGTTGGTTGGCTCGCCTTCTGTATCCTTTCCTTCTGTTAGGTTGTGATGGAATTGACAGAAACCAACTGCAGGTGAAACAAATGGCAACATTGTTAGAAGAAAACAAAGACTTACAGAGTCAGTTGGCAAACGTACAAGGACAGCTCCAAGAGATTTTGGCTAAGAGAGAGGCTGATGCAAATGAACTCAAGAAGAAGTCTTTTCGTGAGGCAACCCTTGATGGAGAGCTGCAGGCACTCAGAGCACAGGCATCTGAATCCATGATTTTGCGCTTGCGAGTCACAGAGCTGGAGCATAAGTTGCGGGAGGCAGATGCAAAAGAACAACAACAGGTGGGTTTTCAGCTTAAGATGTTTACTTATGATTTTTTGGCTAAATTATTGATGTTGCTTCAGGGCCTTTCATGTTGTAATATGAGTCTTGATAACCATATCCTCATTTGTTGCGAAGAATGAATTTGTCCTTGACCATCTTTAGTTTGATTCTCACGTGGCTCCTTTGTCCCCTTCCTTACCTGCCTCACCTTATTATGTTGTCTCAGGGTTGTACAACATTGTGCCTTCTTGTGTACAGAGTGTCAGCTTGTCAAGAGAGGTGCACAAAGTAGCAGCTTCCCAGGAGGAGATCTCTTCACTGAAGGATCAGCTGGCCAACCATACATCTCAGGTATGGGTCCATTACTATTGCAAGTGGGAAGGGGGTGTTTTTCAATACAATAGCTTCATTTAGCAGATGAGAAACCCTTGGAAATTCATTTCTCTCCTTTACCAGATTGATCTGAATCATAGCTATGGGCTCTTCTGTTTTTGCATGAGTATTTCAGAATGGTTGCAGTACTCTAATGTATCATAATGGCCTACATGCAGGGAGAGGGGGAGCTGGAAGCTGCAATTTTGGATGTGACAGAGAGAGTACAAACTGCAGAATCTGAAGTAGCGACTGCACGACAGCATGCGAGTGCTTTTGAGGTAATCTACATGCGACTGCAGCCATTTTAGTCTTGTTAGTAGGATGCTGATAATGTGACTACAACCATGGGAAGAAGTGAAGAGGCTGGGACAAATCATGGACAAATCAGGCACAAAAGAAGGGTTGTACTTTGTCATATGAACCTTTTGACTGATTAATCCCAGTGTGATCCAGGCACAAGTTACTGAACTCCAAGATGCTTTAGCAGCACTTGAAAGCAGGGTGAAGGCTGCAGAGGCGGAAAAGTCCAAGCTCAAGAAGGAGAACAAAGACTTACGTAAAGCTGATGCAGACAAAGAGAAGGAAATGGCTGAATTGGTAAGGGAATTATGAGTCATATTTGCACAGAGTGGTTTTGTAATTTGAACCTGAGTGGGGGAGTCTTTGAAGTCTGCAATGGGCTAATTATATTGCAGAACAGAGTGAAGGGAGAGATAGAATCTCTGGCATTTGTAACCATGTGCTACTTCTGCTAATTAGATTTGGTATTTTTTTTCAATGTGTGAAGTTACCTCATTCAATAATTTCAGAACATGAGCTGTTTTTGGTTGGTGCCCTTCAGAAATCGTCATTGAAGGCCCTGGATGATAACCAAACTATTTTGGTTTCAAAAGATATGAAGTCTCCAGCTGGTGCACTGACTGGGAAGGCACGGAAGAGGAGGAGCAAGATGGACAAGCCAGAGGAAGAGGCTTTAACAGCTGTCATCAATGAGAAGACAGCAAAGTCTGCATCTGCCTTCAGCTTCAGTGGTGGCCTACTGGCTCTCTGGATTGCGATCTGTCTTGCATCTTTCTTCCTTGGATCTTGGCTTCCACAGAGAATCAGTATTTGAGCTGGAAGGTCTTTGATTCTGTGAAGTCTGCCAGTCGTGATCAGTTTGATGCGACACCTAATCTTCATTGCAGGTGGGATTGCATCAATTGATCTTGTGGTACCTTCTGTGTGCCATCCACAGATCCTATGGCAATTATTGCAAACTACGCATTACTATCCCTTGTGAAAGCAGATAAAGTTCTTCGTACAAGGATGATGAAAATGGTTTTCTAGATAAACAAGTTCTCTCATCCAATTAGGTAGAATACTGATTGTAGTCAGCAAAACAACATTCAAAGTTTTGTCAGAGAATTGTATACATCTACAGTACCTGTTTATCGACGTGTCTTTTCACCAGGCCTTATGGCAATGCTGCATATGTGCCAATAGAGTTTTACATAGTTCCAAAAGGTGCTGAAGTGATCAAGCCCCTCTTTGTGGTAATTCGTCTAATCGATTGTTTTTTTGGGTTGTGTAAACATGACCTTAATTATGATATTGAATTCACAGTGAAAAATTGTGTAATTTGTCATCATTCCAAATGGTAAATTTTTTGGTAGTGTATGGTTTCAACTGTGATGTGTGTGCTTCAGGGTATTTGACCTCCACAACTCCTATTGAGAAGTTATTGACAAAACAGCTTTGAAGTTGGTTTCAGATATTTGCAGGGATGATAGATGCCAGCAGTCAGGGCAGTCTTGGAAAATGTTGGCAAACAGGCAAAGTAGAGAAAACCCAATTTGATGAAATAATAAAGAAAACAAAAGCCAAACTTGAGGATCAGAATTGAAGAGTACAATCACAAAAATGTTCGAAAGACTTTCAATGCCAACCAAGTATGTCAATGACGAGCAGTGGTACATGCTGGATTTGCCTACCTAAGCAAAATACAAAGATTGCGCAATTATCCAGAATTTGAAAAAATTTCAACATGGCGGCTATATAAGAGTCAAACAAAACCCTCCATAGCAGTTCAACACTCTCATAGTCATCTTGCAAAGAAAGAAAAGTCACTCAAACTAATGACCCACTTCCAGTGAAATGTGCATGCAAGGAGAAAGAAACAGGTGAACATGATGAGCCAAGAAAAATGATTTCAGCCTGTCAGTATGTATAGAACAAGTGAAGTAAGCTGAGTAAAAGGATTTCAAACCTCCCCAAAGGAGGAAATACTGCAATGAGTGCAGGGATTGCAGTGGACAAGTAAGGAGATCTGAAACCATAGTCAAGGCTAGCTGTACCCTTAAAACCTCTCTAGTAAAATCCTGATCAAGAGTCAATTCCATCTCATGTTGTTGGACATCCTGATATGAGCTTGCAAGGTGAATTTGTCAAAGCACCAAGATCTTAATGAATCTTAAGGTCTTACGTACTTGAAGATGAGCCTCGCATACCACAGCCATTACTTGAAGCCTCATCCAAGTACGGAAATTTACAACTGCAAACTCTCCAGCAAGCATCTTTGAGCTCTTTGGAAACAGACAAAACTTTATTCATATGAGGTCGTCGCCATCCTCACCAGCTACTCTTAAATGAAGATGCTTCTCACGTTTTTGAAACCCAGTAGTGCCCTTCCCACTGCCAGTGACACCTACCTTCCCCTTTGGATCATCTGGAGACTTGAAGATGCTCTCTCTCTTGCGCCCTGTGAAGAAGCCCACCTGGCAAACATAACAGCAATGAGCTCTCAGTAACTTGAAAAGACTCAAGAGCTTTGAAGACCAGATTAGAATGCTACAATGAATTGCAATGCACCACAGATGAGGCCTGCCACTGCAGAAATGCAAATTGAAACCCTCTACCCTGAGAGCAACTCATTTTTCAGCAACCACAGCCATTGGAGAAAACTTTGAAAGCACAAGCTCTAATCAAAATTAAACCAGAAGTTGCTTTTCACTTCAAGACCAATGCTCAATCTGATATGCTTCCTTCAAACCCAAGATTTAAGCATTTACATCTGAACTGCAGAAACCCAACTAGAATCTGCTACCAAAATGACCAGAAATGTACCAAAGGATTAACAAACCACAAAGCAGCTTAAATGTATCTTCACAAGCACTGAGGACTATTCCATATGTATGCCTTGAGTCAATGTGAATAGAATTGAGGTGAACCAATATCATGGTTATAGGGATTTCAGACCTGACAAAATATTAAAAAAAAGGAAAAGGAGGCAATCCAACCCTAAGGAACAGATAGGAACCGGACAAAACTGAGGAGGGCTTTGAACAACAGCAACAGTCACAAGCATGTCCAGAGACCGTCAACAGCAGGATATATGGTTGTGACCAGCCAGTATAACATCTCCACTGACTTCACTGACTCCATCAGCTGCTTTGCACTGGATGGCAGTCGATACCATAACCAATGTACCAAGTCTCATGATGAAGGCTTACTTTCTTGCTTTTCCCCTTAGAAGTCTGGAATTGATGCCAAGCATTCTGGCGCTTGTTCTGCGTCAGCTCCATCTGTTCTAGCCTTGCTTTCGATTTGAATGAATGTATTTTCTTCTTCTTTGCTGCTTTCTGCACATGAAAAAATTAAGACGAACTTTATCCTTTGATCTATTTTGATTTGATTCATATGAGGACTTAGACTCACAATCTCATTCAATGAACCAAACTCTATGCATAAAGGATTAGGGAAAAGAGCAGTCACCACATCCTCAGGATCATCAGAATTTATGCGCAGCTTGGGGGGGAGGTCTCGTGAAATAACATCCACATCTGCTGCCTGGGCAATTTTGCGCTTTATGGCTTGCCGTGTTACCTCTGCATCACGCTCTGCTCCTAACAATGCATCAGCATCCTCATCTATGTTGATGTCCAGATCAGATTTGGCTTCACTGCCCACATCATCCTCTCCAGTTTCCAATGCCCTCACATTAGAAAGATCTACCTGCATATGTTCAATCCAACTTTCCCACCTTTACTTTGTTCTTGTGAAGAATTGAGAATATTATTAGCAGGAATAGCAGGAATAGCAGGACAGCAACAGAAATGTATGGCATTGTATTTAGACTTTGAACCAGTTAGCTACAACTCCTGAAAGTGCCTTCCCCAAACAGGATTTTCCATTCAGGACTCCATCTTTAAAGGTTATTTTCAAGATCTTCAAGAAAGAACAAAGCTTCAACAGTTGACAGCCAGTCACATAGATGATCTGAGAGACCTAACTGATTCCTGATCAATAAATAATACAACACCAAGTTGGAGCTAATAGAGTGCACCATGCAAAGCAGCTCACAGGTGCATCCAAACAAATCATCTAGCACCTACCTCCTCTGTATTGCCCCAGTCATCATATGTCACAATGTAGCCAATTGGAGTAACTGCCTTTACTGTGGCTGTGTACCTGTAAAACAGCATTAAAAAAAATAGGAATCTCAGCACTACATAAAAGTATAGATGGCAAAAAACCAGCAGCAAATAGCACCCATGTAACTGCTGTCATGCACTTACAGGACATGTAACATCAGTCTGCGGAACTGTTCCTCTGCCAAAAACAGTCAAAATTCTCTTACAAATTGTATCACCGTGCTGTCAATACTTCCATGATGGACCCACCTAATTAGCCTTCTGACAGACCAAAACAGCAGGATCTAAAAAATTACCAAATCACTTGCGCCACTCAATCACTCAGGACCTTGAGGTTTATAGCTGTGGCTTGAGTTTTCCTCATGTACCTACAAAAGGAAACTATGGTTTTTTTGAGTCATCCAGATATGCTGAGATAATACAATCACGGCCTTGTCCTAGATGCGTTGCACATGGTCTTGACATGTGTTTCAAAAAAACTTGGGGGCATATCAAGAGTTATCTCTGGATATCAAGAGTGACTACAATGAAGAACATTGAGTTGAGTGCTCTCCAGGGTGAAACTGCATACCATTCACCATCTTCGCTCCAAACAGCAAGCACCTTTGAACCAGATGGCAGTCTCCCAGGAATGTCATCAGAAAGGGACAAATCCTGCTGTGCATGAAGCATGTGTGAAAAAGTTGCTTAGATTCTCTACAACTGCACACTTCAAAGAGCTACTTTGCCACCAGCAAACAGAAATTTGATGCTCACATTTTACTCATAAAAAAGGGTACAATCTGTAATTGCTCAAATTCAAAACATGCCTAAATTGTAGGACCATCTACCAGAGCTGCTCTCAATGCATTGGTATAAAGGTTAAGTCATACAGTTCTAAACATCTAATCTGCTTCTACATGTCTGGATCAATTCCAGCAAGAGGGGCAAGGGCTCTGCTGGTCTCACCAGCAAAGCCAAAAAGAATCAACAGCATCCATATCCATTTGCAAGCTGTTATGGGCAATCAAAGCAGGTGATTGATCCGCACCTGCTCAGGTCTGAACCTCGATACAGGATGTGGTGCAGGTCCTGGTAAAGACAGTGCATCCAAATCTGTTTCCAATGGCAGAGCATTTGCTGCTTCTGCTTGTTTTGCCGTCTTCAGCAAATCCTCTGTCAACTCTAGTACCTGCACCATGCACAAACAAAATGGCAGGTCAGTTCAATACTTCCTGAGAAGGTGATCACCAGTAATCATGCAGACATTGCATCTCTGATGAAGACAGACATTGCATCTCTGATGAAGGCTTCAGGGGACGTGAACTGAATTGACTGGTGACACTGTCCAGAAGGTGAACTGAATCCTGGCGCAACAGCGAACAGCATGATCTTGGTATGGAGCTGGTAAGTTTAGAAGGGCCAGAGTGTTGTGTGAGAGAAAGATATCAGCCCAGAGATAGAGAGAGAGAAGAGAAGAAAGAGTAGGCCATCCCATAGCTGGTGGCGGCAGCAGCACCAGTGTTCCACAACGCATAAAAGGGGCAAACCACCTCACCTTGCAGAGCAACTCCAAATCAATGTGTCCTCTCTCGCATGCAGCTGTGTCGTGCTGCCCTGCTTAAACAACATTGATGAACCCTTAGGACCACTTTCCAAAGAACCCCTTTGGCCCTCCTCTCTCACCCTCTCCATGTCCTTCCCCCCCTGGAAGACGGCCTTCAACACAGTTCTAAACCCTAACCTACAACAGAGTTCTGAACCGTTGTGTTTTGCAAAGAAAGAGAGTGCAACCAGAAAGAGGGCACAAAAAACCAACGGGTAGGTACCCCATTTTTTTGCAGCAACTTTCTCAACCTACCTCCTTCAGACCCACCGCCATTTCTACATATTCGGCATTCCCTGGCTCCGCGTCCAGCAATTGCCGCACCTACAGCAAAGCAAAAGACCTCCAACAACAGCGTCAGAAAGGACAAGAAGAAGAAAACAGAAGCAAACGGGACTGATGCCATCTTCAATCCAGCTCTCGACAGACTCTCGACAGTACCAACAAGAAGAAAAAACAAGTTGAGAATGAGACGACGCACTTGATCCAGCTGCTCATTATAAGTCGCAAGATTTGTTTGCAACTCCTTCACGCTCTGCATCCTGTTGGGTGGCACTGGTTTCAGCCACAACAGTCAGCCACAATAGTCTTTGCTTGCTGTTCAGAACGCTTCCGATACTACTGCGAAGTCCGCGTCCACGACGTCGCAGTACGACGACAAATAGGCTTCAAACTCAGAGAGAGCCACAAGGAATTGCCACAAGTGAGGGAAAAAATGCACCACGGGGGGATTTCAAACGCCCGCAAGGAAAGCAACAACAGCAACAAAGACGCCCGTCCGTCCGGAGCCGTGCGAGGACGCGAAACCGAAGAGACGAAAGGAGGAATTAGGGTTTCCCGCACACGCGTTTGCGGAAGCGTTTCTTCATCCGCGCGTCGGTTGAATGATACTTACAGTGGATCCCGTGATTCCGCCGCACCCACATCTGCGTTTTGCATGCCACCCATCAACTTCCAGTCCCCGCCCAGACTTCACAAGGAGCCTGAAGAGCCGTAAAAAATGAATCAAAACGAGAATGAAGACACCCACAACTTTCAATACACAAGCTGTCAATAATAAGAATCGATGACTAAAGAAGACCACTATCGCACATCCCCTCGATGCTTGTTTCTTACTATCAACAGCTCGGGTCCATAGCCCTGCTGCATGCGCAAGCTATAACAATTCTTCAGGACTGCTGCACTTAGTCCGGGTTCCTCATCTCTTCCTCACATCATAACTGGTGCAACTCCGTCACTAGCCACTAGCTGATTTGTGGCAGATGACAGCTCTTTTGTCTTAGGTTTTCTTTGTTTTCGTTGATTGTCATTTTGTAGTCACGAGCCCTCTTTGCATAGGGTCTTTACTTGATTTTTGTTGATTGTTTGCTTTTGTTTTTTCTTTGGGTTGTGTCTACTTGTGTTCTCATTTGCCTTGTACTTTTGATAGATGAGTTCTCATCCTTGATTTTTATTTACAGGGCTTTTCTTCTTGAAGAGCACAAGAGTCGAGAAATTAGGGTTTCTTACCGCATGTTTTCGCAGAATTTCAAGCTTTTCTTCAATCGCGCGTCGGTTGAACGACGGTTACAGCAGTGTCTCGCGATTCACCCGCACCTCACCTGCGTTTTGCACATCACCTATCACCTCCCTTCCCCACCCAGATTTCACAAGGAGTTCGAAGAGCACAAGAGTCAAGAAATTAGGGTTTCCCGCATGTTTTTGCGGAATTTCAAGCTTTTCTTCCTCCGCACGTCGGTTGAATGACGGTTACAGTGTGTCTCGTAATTCAGCCGCACCCACACCTGCGTTTTGCACGCGACCCATCAGATTCCTTTCCTCACCACAACTTCACCAGGAGCTTGAAGAGCACAAGAGTCGAGAAACTAGGGTTTGGTGGAATGATTGCGTGCAAGCATGGCGGCACCTTATATGGTTCAGACATCTCTCTCGTTCATGGCGATCACGGCATTAGCGGAGATTCATCGTGTCTTCAACCGAGCAGAGCTGAGCAAGCAGGATCCAACCATACCGATAGTGAAGGAGATCATGAGGGCGCGGGGGAAGCACATCGTGCTGCATGGTTTGGGAAGAGAAGGACTCATAATGCGGGGGTTTGCGATGCGTCTTTTCCATCTCGGCTTACCCAGTGTGCATTTCTTCGGCGACATGTGCACACCCATGCTTGCCACGGGAGATTTGTTGATCGTGAGTTCCGGACCGGGATGGTTCAGTAGCGCAGATGCTATCATCGTGGAAGCTACAGCTTCTGGTGCAAGAGTGTTGGTCATCACTGCAAAACCTGACGGCGAAGCTGCCAAACTCGCGACTACAATTGCGTTAGTTCCTGCTCAAACCATCGCCGATCCGGACTTCGATCCTAATGCTCCTCCCGACGCTCCTCCTCAAGATGCCGTCCAGATGGTAGACTCCAAAACGCCATGGCAACTGGAGCATGCAAATCAGCAACCAGGAAAAGTTCCAAAGGGAGATCCCATGGCTGCCGATCCACCTAAAGGGACCAGCAAAGGACCCACCAAGAAAGGCGAACTTCCTCCTGCTACTAAGACTAGTGATGCGAAGAAAGCCTCAATCCCTGACACCAAAACAGGAGGATCCATTGCTACTGCTGATGCCAAAAAAGGATCAACAAAGCAAGTGGAAGGAGAGGTAACAACAACAACAAGGCTTTCAAAAGCAGGAAGCAAAGTACTCAACAGTCCTGCAATGCCTGCAAATCCGCAAGAGGCAACAGGTGAGCTCTGCAAGGCAGGTATCACATTATACCCACCTGAGAAAGCTCGTTTTGTAGTCACTGACAACAAGATTCTGCCCATGGGAAGCTGCTATGAGGGAGCTCTCTTCATTCTGTTTGAGATTGTGGTGTACACTTTGAGGGAGAAGCTGCAAGAAGTTTTGCCTGTGATGCGGGGCCGCAACACTAATCTGGATCACTTCCCTCCAACCCATTCTTGTGGTCCTCCACCTCCACCTCCACCCCCTCCCCCTCCTGGTGAATGTGGCAAAGTCCACCCTAATCCTTGAGGACGTTGTGTGTGCTCTCTCTCTCAATTCTCTCCATCTCTCTGTCTGTGTCTCTTTCTCTCTCTCTTTCTGTCATCAGAGAGATTCACCCAAATCTTGACAATCAAACATGTCAACAGAACATTTGCCCTTCCTTTATCCTCTGTTTCTCAGTGCTCTCTCTCCGTCACAATGTCTCTGTTTCTCTTTGACATCATAGAGATTCACCCAAATCTTGACGATCAAACATGTCAACAGAACATTTGCCTTTCTTTTTTTCTCAGTTTCTCAGTGCTCCCTGTGCGATTTCTGTCATCAGAGAGATTGAATCAAGTTCTGGCGCTCAAAGATGTCAACATGACATTCGCCCATCTTTTTCTCTCAATCCTTCCCTCCCTTCTGTCTGTCTGTCTGTCTTTTTCTCATATAATTTCAATGGAAGCATATCCTCTGAGGATGAGGTTTCTGTTTGGAGATTTGGAGGCAGGCAAAGAGGCGACAGAGTTTGTGAATATAACCAATTAGACATGTCTGGCTGTGCTATTATCACCATCTGTAAAAACACCCATCATGTTATGAACCCATCAGGTTAAGAACCATGAAATCTGCAAACACCGGAGATGAAATTGCAAACACTACACAGGAATTGAGGGACAAATATATATGATGAGTAAAATATCAAATGAAATGACACTGGCATCAATCATTTCAGTTCCTTTGACACAGTACCCAGTAAGGACCTCTGACCAATCTCAAGGAGGCCAGCTCTGATGAGCGCAAAATCTCATTTTGGGAAAATTAACTGAAGAATGTAGGAAGAATTAAAGCAAGAACTCCACACAGTCAAGCATTCACATTACAACTGTCAATACGTAGTACATGAATGTGGGAAGAAACACTTTTCCAATTTTGATGATGTGCATGCTATTCTTGGCTTGAAGAAATAACTCAAGAATTTAAAGATGATGGGAAGTTTTGGAGGAAATGACTTTGCATAAAATCCATGCACATACATAACTTGGATTTTTAGAGAGAGGATGTGTGCCAAATGATTATGTGCAGATCCCAAGATGAATAACATATTTAAAGAGATTCCAGAGAAAACTCCACAAACAAACACATTGAAGGAAACACAAAACAAGAATTCATGAGTGCTGTTTATAACCAGATGAATGTCATGAACAAAAGTGCCAAACTGACAAGCTGCCATGAGTTCCACACTGACTTCCATTGTGGAGGTAAAATTACATCAGATAGATGTGCCTCTCTTTCACATTAAAATTTCTCCAAGTGCTTTATGTCTTGTGGATTGAGAATGGAGCCCAAGGTCCATGCTTTTGAGACCTTCCGCTACATGAAAACCAAGGAACCTTATTGCTAATTCGCCCCCTGAAGCAGGACCTTACATCATAATGCCCTTGTAAGGCTCGGACTTGGCAATTGTGGCAAGTAAGGTTCCTCAAATAACAAGCAATTTTTCTTTTTGAAGCACAATAGTAGATGTGATTGACAAGTTGTTGACACCCCCAAGTCAAGCTTAGTGGTAGAAGGCTAACATGACTTTCACATGCACACCAATGGGTTTGAACCCATAACCTTTTTTTTTATGTCCCAAGGTTTCAAATCATATTTTCACAAACTTCATCTTGTTCAAATGCATTTTCAAATTCTTTAAATTTTTCTTCTAAATTTAGATCCATATCAATCAATTTTACCAAGTTAGAATGTGAGTTATAACCCATCTTAAAATTATTTCATTAATTTTTGCTCACAAATATCAACTTTTAAAAATGTTCCAATTGCAAGCAACCTGATTTTATAGATTTGTAAGTATCCTAGTTAGAGAAAAAAATCTTCCCCTCTCTTCAATTCGTGATCCTACAATGCAAATGATTTGACATGCAAAAAATTTGACAATAATAAATATTGACTCATGTTTCCCCACCATTGTAAATGGCATTTAATTTATTTTTCACATTCATGTGGTATGTTATGAAAATGAATAACTCCTTGTTAACAAGCACCTTGGTTGATTCATTTATTTCAATACTTATTTTGAATACATCCAAAACTATAATCATCGTCATTTGTTGAACCACCAAAAATTTAGGTTCTATCACATGATACAAAGATGATAACATTTGAAGAGCACAAGTTTTGGTAACAAAACTTTTCGTCATATTTCTCAACCATAGCCACACCATAAAATGAAAAGATTGGGAAAATATTTTAAACTTTAAGTTCAACATTAAAAAAAACATGTTGTGGACTTTTCACTATTCATATTTCTTTACAAATGAAAGGAAACAATTCCAAACAACACATTATTATTTTTTTTGATGTTAAATGCAAGCAAAGTTAACTCAACTACACCATAATCAACCTCCATAAAAGTATTTATAAAAGGATGAAATTTCAATATCATTCTTTAATTTCAAGTTTGTGGTTATGGCAACATGCAATTCATCATTAATCAATGCTCATGAGATTGGTTCAACACACAAACAATTACAATAGGAGAAAGACAATTTAAAATTATTTAAGACATGTTAGAAGAAGTGACACGTGCCCATTCACTTCCATTGCACTTTGTTTGTTTGTTGTAACAAAAAACAATAGCCTTCTAAAATTGCAAAGCTTTTTGGAACATGATTATTTTATTAGCAAACCTACAAAACATCCTAACCAACTCAAATGTTACTTCTACCATTTACAAAAGAAAGATTGGAAATGATGAAAAATATAAAGACTAAATGAATTAGTAAAGATATATTATGTTGTCTTCACTAGATTGTTCAATTTTTTTGGATAAAAACCAAAATGAACTCAAGTTAATTCCACTCATGTTTGCATTTGCTGTATTTTTTTGGGTCAAGTGATACATTTTTGCAAATGTGCTTAGATGCAAACTTTATAAACACATATTTGAGCCATTTGTAAACCTTTTTCATCCTTAGTGGCATATTGATAAGCTTTAGAAAAAACATGGCCAAAACAAGTCTCTTGAAAACTTTTTTTCAATTCCAAAACATCACAACTCCCAAAATATTTTAGTGCAATGATCATAACATTCAAATTTGACCTTACATTTTTCATGCATGCCATCATCTTTTTCCTCAAACCATATTCATCCAATATGTTTATTATTATTTTTTGCCAATGCATGCCTTGTAGTTTCTTTTTTAAACATGAAGAATAGTAATGTGTTCAGATTGCTCCCAAGAAATAAATAAAAAATGCGAAAATATCTTGAACTCCCTTAAATATCTTGAAATCAAAACTAGGAGTTGTAGAATTACACTATGTTAAAATCGGTACAACATTTTTGTTTAATTTAATTCTCCACCAAGTTAAGCAACATTTTTTATGAAAAATGTTTTTGTGAAAGGAACACCATTCAAGGACACACATGCATTCACCATACACTTTTCACAAACTACAAAAGTAAACAATGTTTCATTTTGAAAATGTCAAGGGTTCCAAATTTTTTTGGTTGCACATTATCCTTTTTGAAAGGATCTTTTGCACTATTTTTTTATATATTGAAGTTCCAAACATATTTGGTCTTTTTTTTTTGTGGGTTATTTTCCCAAACTTCCTTTCAATGAACTATTCATTGTCTCTCCGAACTTTTTTGCAATGATTAAATGTTTTGCATCCACATATTTTTTCAATTTTATTATTTCATTATTTTTTAAAATGATCTCAACTTCTCCTTGAGTTCATTATAGGACTAAAATGAGTAACTAGACTATTATAACATAATATACATCACATGATTTGAGCACTAGCACCATTGACATCCCTATTATCATTGACACAAAAACAAAACCCAACATAAAACATTTTCATTATGGGGTGTCCAATTCTTCCTTTGAACATGTAATTTGTCAATATTCAATTTCATTCTTCCTCTTCATTTTGTGATAGCCTACATGATTCCATTTGATAGTTTAAATTTTCTTTAGATTCTTCTTATGTTACATTTTTTTCATTTATGATATATAGAGAGAAAAAGAAGTAAACCAAAACAAAACGATAAAGAATAAATCATTACAAACAAAAAGAATCAAGCAAAGAAATCTAAGAATAATAAACAAACATTTTAACAAATACAAAATACAAACTTGAAGTTTAAATTTAAAAAACAAGATAAAGTATCCAAACAAATAAAACATGAAAAAAAAATTTAATTTTTACTTTGAGTTTGAAGTTGCAACTTGATGGTGGCTAATAGCCAAAATCTGAACTTGCACAATGCAAGAGGCCAAGGGTGTGGGGAAGTACATGCAAAAGAACAATTGGAAAGAGCGAAGTTGAAAGGATGAAAACTAGAAATGTAAAAGCATAGATGAGTCCAACTACTTGAAGTTGGAACAAAATGACGCATGAAAATCAAAGTTGAAAGAATAAAAGCGAAGTTAAAAGGAATGAAAAGTTGAATTGAAAAATAATAAAAATAACCAAAAAAGTGAAGAACAAAATCGGAAAGAATCAATTAAGAGAGCTAAAAGGAATGTAGACCAAAGCTAAAAAGAAGTGAAAAGGAGAGCAAAGTGAAAAGGAAGAAGAACAATGTTAGGAGTAAAAGACATACAAAAATGACACACTATGTACACATGCAATAAAAGTTCAAGTGCACACTAAAATCATCTTCAAGAAAAAAGGCAAAATGGGGCCCAAATGAAAGCTTGGGCCTCTTTATGTTTGTGAAAACAATTATTTATGAAAGATAACAAAACAACTGGTGTGCAATCACCACTCTAAACCCTAATCTGCAATTTCTAAAAACTTTAGCTTAAAAAACCTAGAAACCCTAGTCTAAATACCCATTCCTGGGACTTTGCCAACCATCCTAGACCCTAGGTCCTACTTACTACCTAAACTAGACCTATAGACGTCTATACATGAAAATTAGATTTTGTATCTTCCATTGCTTTACTTGGGTATCATTTTTGGACAAAACATCATGGTATTGATTCCTAAGGCAATATTTGTTTCAACAATTTTCTTTCCAACAAAAATTGTCGAGACAAATATCATGGTGGATATCATTGACTATGATATATTCAATTTGAAAACTAGCTCAAGAAACCTTAGTTTGTTCTCACACTTTTATGATATGTGCCAAACATGGGGTTTTTACTAGTCTTGGGTGGAGATTTGAATTTTTTAATAACCTCCAATTCAAGTTTTTGAAAAATTTCAAAATAAAAGAAATGATTCCAATTTTATTGAATCTTTTCAAAACAAATAAAAGAACTTCAAGTTTTAATATTTTAAAATTTTTTAAAAATCAAAGAACCTTTGGTTTCATTTATCCTTAAACCCCCCTCATAAAAGAACTAGAGGTTTTCATGAAGAAATCAATAGTTTTATTATAGGTAGGTAGTTTCCTTTGATTGGTTCTTTGATTCTTGAAAATGGGAAGTATATGTTAGAATTGAATGTTTACAAGTTGTTTTTTTTGGAATTGTGATTTATATATCAAATGGTAAATTTGGTTCTTTGATTGTTTGAAGGACCACAACTATATAACTTTGCTTTTTGAAAACTATGATACATATATGAGTATGAGATTTGGTTCATTCATTGTTTGAAGATCTGAGATTTATACATTAGAGTTATTCCGAAGGTAAAGAAAACACAACACTAGAACCCTGAGTTTGGTCATACACAGTTGATATTAAAAAAACAACTTTGCAGAAAAATACATTAGCATTCAAGGGAGGTTGGAATTCAGAAGACAATCAATTGTGGCCATAAATTGAGTTTCATCCGATCTTTCCTTTCATTGTTTCTACCTATAGAACTCATATAATTATTCTGGAACCTTCTGCATTAACTGATAAGTTTTAGCATTTCATATTGAGCTTTAATAAAATTTCCTTACTTTGCAGATACCACTAAAAGAGGGGAGAGGGGCTAAAGGAAAGCTTCAAAACAGGGCGACTTCATAAATAACTCTATTATAATTAATCTAGTGTTTTTTTTATTGTTTGAGAATCACAAATATGCAATTAAAGAACTAGAACCAAGGGGGTCTTGGTGCCATTTCCAATACCCACCTAACACTTTTGGTTTTCCTAACACATTAATGTTGGGCAATTATTTTTGAAAATAACCTTTGGTTTTGTTTTCTAAAAAAATTGGAAATCAAAGAACCTCCAATTCTAGTTTTTTGAAAATTTCCAAAATCAAAGAACCTCTAGTTTTAATGTTTTCAAAAGCTTGAAAAAACCAATAGTTTGTTATCCTATCAATTCTCAGACCTATGGTTATATATCAAAATCAATTATCATATTTTTGAAAACCATGGCCAAATATATGACAATTGGTTTTTTAAAAAAGACCATGATTAGATATCCTTGTAGGCAACGCTGAGAATCATCAATTGCTGATTATTAGGTGCCATATTTTTTATACTTGCCCAAACATTGGTTTTTGCTGGTTTTTTTTCATTATCATTAGGTAGGTCATTTATTTGAATTTTAAAATTGTTAAATAGGTTATTAATATCACAATAAGGTTGGATGATAATTAAATTATCAATATTTTGAAAATATGAAGTGTTGGTTATGTATAAAGGCAAGTTATTAACTATTCAACTACTAATCATTGGTTTTCTTGTCAATTATTTTACTGACCATGATTTCATTGGAGTTGGTTTAGGTGGGATGGGCTATAGTTGTAGGTTGTACAAAAAGATAATTTCAAATTGCAAATTTATTAGAGGTTGATTACAAACTGGAATTTTTTTTAAAAAAAACATTTTACTAGTTGTAATGTTTCAAAATGTCCTTATGGATTTTAAGATATTGAAAAAAAAAAAAAAAAAAATATAAATGT
>Ga0116231_10000353_pt1 | contig 75010 bp, 64 predicted proteins | sample S1TSphgellanicum_2_FD_89695 | JGI IMG/M metagenome (GOLD analysis project Ga0116231, IMG submission 89695) | Host-associated microbial communities from peat moss isolated from Minnesota, USA - S1T2_Fd - Sphagnum magellanicum MG | ecosystem: Host-associated > Plants > Peat moss > Unclassified...
CAGACTTTTTAGCCCCTTCAATAGCTAAATTTTTGGGGGGAATCGAAGCTTCGGAACCACCTAATTTGGGAGTTAGAGAGCCAAAACCATTTCTGGTTAAGGATGTGTGTACACCGTAGCCTGGACTAGGGTGGGTTGAAAGTTGTTTCCTGGCATTATAAGCATGGCTGATTGATATGTTTCAACACTCCTCCCGGAGTAGGATGGGTTGAAAGTTTACTGGGCTTGCAAAATCAAAAATATGGGAAAACAATTTTAACACCCCTTCCTGAGTGGGGCGGCTTGAAAAATTTTTATGCAAGAATACTAAAAAAATTTTAGGTGGGTTGAAAGATCGGAAGGTCGTCGGTTTAATTCAGACGAAACTTAGAATAGTAAACAAAACTATTGACCGTGAGAGACAATAATTTGACAATACGGACACTAATTTGTCAACGCGGTCAAATAATTTGGCAACCGACATTTCTCAAGGGTTTTAGACTTAAAGCCAGCAGCGGGATTTGAACTCGCGACCTTCCGATTACAAGTCGGATGCACTACCACTGTGCTATGCTGGCATTTCACGATATTCACTGATTAATAATTATATCATAGCTAGTTTTTTCCGTCTAGTGCTCAATCAAAGATTTTTTTTGTTCTCAAAATCACATCAAGACTTAATGTCCATGACCCAAAATTGATAGATTAATACTCATAGTAAAAAACTAATCCGACTCCATAGCTGGATGAAAAAAATTAGTACAGCTTTAAACCTGTGTTTTTTTTGGTCCAGCTAGTCGCGTTGGAACACAAAAAAAAGTCGTTGTTCTTTACAGATCACAAGCATGAGAGCATTGTTCGGACGAGATTTCTTAAGTCTGGCGGACCTGAGTTCAGCAGAACTGCATGAACTTCTAGAATTGGCAACTCTACTCAAGTCACAACGGCTGAAGTTGCATTGTAATCAAGTGTTAGGATTGTTATTTTCCAAGGCTTCCACCCGTACAAGAGTTAGTTTTACAGTAGCTATGTATCAATTGGGGGGACAGGTAATTGACCTTAACCCCAATGTGACTCAGGTAAGTCGTGGAGAACCTATTGAGGATACAGCTAGAGTATTAGACCGCTATTTGAATATTGTGGCAGTTCGGACTTTTGCACAGCAGGATTTGGCTATTTTTGCTAACTATGCCAAAATTCCGGTAATTAATGCGCTGACAGATTTAGAACATCCTTGCCAAGTACTGGCTGATTTGTTGACAGTTCAAGAATGTTTTGGTAGTTTATCAGGACTAACTTTGAGTTATATCGGTGATGGGAATAATGTGGCTAATTCTTTGATTTTAGGGTGTGCGTTGTCCCAAATGCATGTGCGAGTCGCTTTTCCTCCAGGATATGAACCAGATGCAGAAATTGTCGCTAGGGCTAGAGCGATCGCCGATAATAAAACCGAAGTTATACTGACTCATGACCCACAAATAGCAGCTAAAGGAGCATTTATTCTTTACACTGATGTTTGGGCTAGTATGGGACAAGAAGCAGAAGCAAATAATCGTCTATCGATATTTCAGCCTTATCAAGTTTCTGAAGAATTACTGAGTTTTGCCCATCAGTCAGTGCTCGTTCTCCACTGTTTACCAGCTCATCGAGGTGAAGAAATTACAGAACAAGTAATTGAAGGTTCACAATCACGGGTTTGGCAACAAGCAGAAAATAGATTGCACGCTCAAAAGGCTTTACTTGCTAGTATATTAGGAGCAGAATAATCCATTCCCAATTTAATTTTTGCATTTAGCTTGTGATGGGAAGATTTTTGTAGTACTAATGTTCTAGGGACATTTATTAAATACTTCCCAATTACTTGCTAGTGAAAATTATGGAACGACTAACGGAAGCTCAAAAAGAACTGTATGAATGGTTGATAGAATATATCCGAGTGCATCAGTATTCTCCTTCTATTAGACAAATGATGCAAGCAATGGAATTAAGGTCACCAGCACCAATTCAAAGTCGCTTGGAACATTTACGCAATAAAGGATATATTGAATGGAATGAAGGTAGGGCGAGAACAATTCGGATTTTGCGGACTATCAATCGTGGTATCCCCATTTTAGGAACTATTGCTGCTGGTGGTTTAATAGAACCATTTACTGATAATGTAGAGCATTTAGAGCTTTCTAATCTGGCTTTACCACCCCAAAGCTATGCTTTACGCGTAGCTGGCGATAGTATGATTGAAGATTTGATTGCTGATGGGGATGTTGTGTTTTTGCGTCCTGTACCTGAACCTAACCAGTTAAAAAATGGCACTATTGTCGCTGCGAGAGTTGAAGGTTATGGGACTACATTAAAACGCTTTTATCGCCTGGATGATCGCGTCACCCTTAAACCTGCTAACTCCAAGTATAGTCCCATAGAAGTACCTGCTGTGGAGGTTCAAGTGCAAGGTTCTCTGGTAGGCGTTTGGCGCAATTATAACTAAATTCTTAGAGCTGAGGAGAAAAACCTCAGCTTCTCCGACTCTCGACTCTCACATTCATGTACCTAATAACTAATTCAGTCCCAAAACCACCTGCTTTCTCACTCAAATTACCATTTGTTAGAGAAAGCAGAGGGGTTTATCAAATTCAACCAAATGGACAAGCATGTCCAAAAATGCCTGGATCTCTAGAATTGCGAGGATATCAACGTCAAGCGATAACTAACTGGTTCGCCAACCATGGTAGGGGAACACTGAAAATGGCTACTGGTAGTGGGAAAACAATCACCGCTTTGGCGATCGCTTGTGAGTTGTATCAACAAATAGGGTTACAAGTGCTGTTAGTCTTGTGTCCCTTTCGTCATCTAGTTACTCAATGGGCGAGAGAATGCGAAAAGTTTAATTTAAAACCAATTCTCGCTTTCGACAATTTACGCAGTTGGCAAGGTCAACTATCTAACCAAATTTATAATCTGCAAACGGGAAATCAAAGTTTTATCACCGTTATTACCACATACTCGACTTTAATCGGGGATGGTTTTCAGTCACAATTGAAATATTTTCCGCCTAAAACTCTGATTATTGGTGATGAAGCACATAATTTGGGTGCTCCTAAATTAGCAGAAAGTTTACCACGGAGTGTGGGATTGCGATTAGCTTTGTCAGCGACGCCAGAGAGATATTTTGACGATGGGGGAACAGCATGTTTATTCGATTATTTTGGACCAGTTCTCCAACCAGAGTTTACTTTGAGTCAAGCGATCGCCAATGGTGCTTTGGTACATTACTTGTACTATCCCATTGCTGTAGACCTAACGGAATCGGAGAGCATCAGTTATCTCAAGCTCAGCAAAAAAATTGGGCGCGCCCTTGTCTACCATCAAAGAGAATATGGTGAAATCGCCGACTTTGCAGATTGTGAAGATTTAAAACCATTATTGATCCAGCGATCGCGCTTAATTGGTAAAGCAGCTAACAAATTAGTCGCTTTGCGAGAATTGATGATCAATCGTCGGGAAACTACCCATACTCTGTTTTATTGTGGTGATGGCTCTCAAGATATGGAAGCAGATTCATCAGCAGATTCATCCATGGAGCAACTCAAAGCTGTAGTCAAAATCTTGGGAATGGAGTTGGGATATAAAGTGAGTACATATACAGCTGACACTTCTTTAGCAGAACGAGAATTTTTACGTTCTCAGTTTGAGAGTGGTACACTGCAAGGTTTAGTAGCGATTCGCTGTCTAGATGAAGGTGTGGATATACCATCTGTACAAACAGCCGTAATTTTAGCAAGTTCTGCAAATCCTCGCCAATTTATCCAGCGTCGGGGGAGGGTTTTGCGTCCCCACCCAGGAAAGGACCGCGCTCATATCTTTGATATGATTGTTTTACCACCAGAACTGGATAGAGAAGCGATCGCAGTGGAACGGAACCTGTTAAAAAAAGAACTGCGCCGTTTCTCTGAGTTTGCTGATTTGGCTGATAACGCTGGAGAAGCCAGAATGAAACTTTTGGATTTACAAAAAAAATATAGCTTGTTAGATATTTGAGCCAAAGAGGAATTCATCCGTTCAATTTCATTCTAAAGGTATATGAGATTGTAGGGAAATTATGTAAACATAGTAAAACACCATAAAATACCAGGCTGAAAATATCGATCTTATCCCAAATCAATGTCAAATTGAAATGTCAAACCAAACAAATAACCAAACAAATATAGAATATGTCCAAGAGCCAATTATTAATGCTCCAACCCAAGTAAAACAAATTATTGAGCGGGTATGGAAGCTAGAAAAAATTAGAATAGATCGGAAAGTTAAAACTCATATCAATGATGATATTTTAGAAATAGTTAAGCAAGTTGTTCAATGAAGTTAACTTCGATCAAACTCTGCAATTTCCGCTCTTTTTATCACACAACTCCAGAGATAATCCTGGCAGGTGGGGATGTCCTGAATACAACACTTATTCATGGGAGTAATGGAGCCGGAAAAACCAGTATGTTGAATGCTTTTACGTGGGTACTATATGAGAAGTTTAGCGCCGCATTCGCTTCCACAGGACAACTAGTTAATAAACGAGCGATCGCCGAAGCTGAAGCCAGTTCTCCTATAGAATGTTGGGTAGAAGTTGGTTGGGAACACGAAAGTAATCGCTACCGAGCTACACGTTCTTGCAAAGTTTATAAGAATTCCAGCGATTTTGTGGAAATAGGTAAAACTCAGTTAAAGATTCAAGTAGCTGGTGATGATGGTAAATGGTATTTCCCTCTCCAACAAGCGGAAGATATTATTAATAATATTTTACCAGCAAGTTTACATCAATATTTTTTCTTTGATGGTGAGCGCATTGAAGAAATAGTCCGTTCTGACCAAAAAGCTGAGATTGCGGAAGCAATCAAGATTTTTCTAGGTGTAGAAGTGATTAATCGTTCAATTAGCCATTTGGGAGATGCTAAAAAAAGTTTGGAAAATGAGTTAAAGTCAATTGGGGATATTCAAACTAAACAAATTTTACAGGAGCAGGAATCCTGGGAGAAAAAAATAGCAAATATTACCAAAAGACAAGAGGAAATCCAACAGGAGTTAACATATCAGCAAACTTTTAAGAAGGACATCAGTAATCGGTTGAGAGAACTAAGTGTTAGCCAAGAGCGAGAAGAAAAAAGACAAAAGCTAATAGCGCAAAATGTAGTTAGTCGGGAGGAATTAAACAAGACTAGGACAGAATTAAAAAAGATAATTTCTAAACAAGGTTATACGGTGCTATTATCAGAGACTATAGCTAGATTTAGAGAGATAATTTCTAGATTAAAATATCAAGGTGAACTAGCTGCTGGAATTTCCCAAGAATTCTTAAATGACTTACTCAAATCGAAACGCTGTATTTGTGGTATGGAGTTGGAAGATGGTAATTATTGTTGTGAGAATGTAAAAACATTATTAAATAGAGCAGGTTCATCTAATGTTGAGGAAACAACAATTCGTTTAAATGCTCAAGTTGATGACATGGATAAGCGGGGGAAATCATTCTGGGAATATGTGGATAGAGAACAAGCTCGAATTGATCAATTTAGGCAAACTATATCCCAAAATGAATCTGACCTAGATGCGATTCAAGAGGTTTTGAGAAAAGACCCGAATGAGGAAATTAGTAGTTTACAGAAAAGATTAGATGAAATTGAAAGGAAAGTTGATGAACTGAATCGAGAACAAGGAGCGAATAAACAAAATATTTCACATTGGCAAATTAATGTCGATAATCTGGTGAAACAAATCGCTAAGCAGCAATTAAATGAAGATAAACAACTCTTAGCCCAAAGAAGGATTAATGCTACTCAAGAGGCGATCGAACGTTTATCGGAAGTAAAAAATCGTCAGGAAAACCAGTTCCGCTGTCAATTAGAGAAGCGTGTACAGGAAATATTTGCAGAAATTTCCTTTACTCCTTACATTCCTAAAATTAGTCAGAAATATGAACTGACTTTAGTGGAAAATACAACTGGTGTAGAAGCATCTGTTGCGGCTTCTACAGGGGAAAATCAAATTCTCAGTTTATCTTTTATTGCTAGTATTATCGATAAAGTCCGGGAATGGAGCGAAAAGCGGAAAATTATGTTGGTTCCAGATAGTAGTACGTTTCCTATTGTGATGGATTCTCCTTTTGGGAGTTTGGACGCCAATTCCCGCAGACGTATTGCTAGGGTAATTCCTCAATTAGCTAATCAGTTAATTGTCTTGGTAACTAAGACTCAGTGGCGAGTGGAAGTGGAGGAGGAAATACGCAAAAGAACTGGTCAAGAATATGTAATGGTATACTACTCTTCTAAGCCTGATTGTGAACAGGATTATATTGAATTAGATGGAGAGAAATATCCTTTGATCCGTCAGAGTCTGAATGGGTTTGAATATACGGAAATTATTCCCATAAATCGTCATAGTTAGTATAATGCAGAATTGTACGCGCAACCCATAATATTAATTACCTATTATCGACAATAATATATAGATAAAAGGGTTGTTAACAAAAATATGATAATTTGGGAAGAAGGCTTAACTATTCTACAATTTTCGCTCTGGGGGGTTAGTTCTCTATTACTTGCTGAATTATTAAGAGACAGTTATCACGCATTGTGTCACCACATAGTGTGGTTAGGTAAATGGCACAATAAACACCACATCGCATATCGTCGGGATTTAACCATAACTTCTCTCAAAGCCTACCAAGATTCTCAGCTATATAACGATATGATCGAGTCAATATTACTGGTAGTCATATTAACATTGATAGCCATAATAGCCCAACAGTCAGGACTGTGGTTGGGGGTAGCTTATGCTTTTAGTTTCCTCTATGGTGCTTCAACCCGTTACTTATTCGGCAAAATTGAAACCGATTATAATCATTTACCAGGACCTTTAACGACAATTCCTTCCATTTGGCGAGTCAATAGAACCTATCATTGGCGTCATCACTTCGATGATGTGAATGCTTACTATAGTGGTGTTGTACCTGTGGTTGATAAAATATTGGGAACAGGACTTTCTCTCAAGGGGAAAACCATCGCTTTAACTGGTGCTTCGGGTGCTTTAGGACAAGCTCTAACCGTAGAATTGCTCAAGCATAAGGTAAAAGTTATTGCGTTAACTACTAATCCTGACAAAATCACCCCCCAAGCAGGATTAAAAGTAGTTGCTTGGGAATTGGGACAAGAAGCAACACTACAAGAACTTTTGCAGAAAGTTGATATTTTAATTATCAATCATGGGGTGAATGTTTATGGCGATCGCACATCATCCGCCATGCAAAAATCCTATGAAGTGAATACTTTTTCTGCATTACGCTTAATAGATACATTTCTCACCACTGTCACTGGAAGCGAAGCCAAAGCAACTAAGGAAATTTGGGTTAACACCTCAGAAGCAGAAGTATCTCCAGCTCTCAGTCCATTGTATGAAATCAGTAAGAGAGCCTTGGGGGAAATTATTACTCTTAAACGCTTAGATGAAATTTGTGTAATTCGCAAGCTAATCTTAGGTCCATTTAAGAGTCAACTAAACCCCTATGGTGTGATGACAGCAGAACAAGTAGCGCAGGCTATTTTGTTCTTCGCCAAGCGGGATTTTCGCAATATTATTGTAGCGATCAATCCTCTAACTTACATCCTTTTTCCCACAAAAGAAGTGAGCAACTGGTTTTACTATCGCATTCTGACTAAATCTATTTCTGAGTGAAAGCAGTAAGTAGGGTGTAGAACTTCGGCTCTGCTAGTCCTACTTGCTCTAAATTTTCTTGTGCTATTAGCTTTCAGCTCAGGGTATTGGGTGTAGGGTGTAGTGTGTAGATATACTTACCAGTTCGTCAGGAAATTCCAGTCTTCTTTGGGAGTATCTTCTGTGGAAGAAGCTTCTCTATTTTCTCGGTCAATATCCTGATTATTTGATGTTTGGTAATCCTGTTGTTTAATTAGCTGATCGTATTCCCCAGAGTCATACCATTTTAGTAATTCACAAGCGCGCATAGTTACCCAAGACAGATTCGACCCCGAGTAACTCAAAATTTTAGTCACTTGGTCTAAATTACTCAAATCATTAGCAGCAAAATCCCTTGCTTGAACCAGGAAATCCTCAACTACTGTATTTGTGATATATTCCTCTGGTAGACCTGCGATTTTCAATAACGTAGTAGTTGCAACATTAATATCCTGACAAGCCAATAAACCAGCTCGGTCCGCAGTCAACCTAGCCATTACCAACCAATTAAATAAAGTCAGTTCTAATCCACTGGCTAATAAACCACCAAACCCTAGTGTAGTACTACTAAGCACAGTTTTAAATGTGGGCATAATAACAGCCATTTGATGATACATCATATGTTGACTTTTGATCCGAGCCACTTCATATCCAAAAATGTAAACTAATTCATCTGGGTTGAGAAATTTCATCCCCTCAAAGTCAATCCCAATAATTGGTTTTTCTACTCCCACTATATAGGTTTGAATATTCCCTTGTCCTCGGAAAAAATAAAGTTCGGGGAAAGGGGAAATATCCAAAATTTGACAGGCTTCTTGTAATGATTGATACAACTGAGGGAAGTTGCGGTCTGTGATTTTTATTTCACTACCTAAGCTTTGTAATCTCAGTAGGCGGTCAATTCCATATTCATTAATCTTTTTCAATAAAAGTGAAATCCCAGGCATTTTTTGTAACGCTGCTAAAGCTTGACGGTCAAACGGATGTTCGTAAGCTTTTGAGTTTAGTCCAGTTAGTATCTTTCTTTCCATTAGCAACAAATTAAGTATATAAATAACCTATAACATATGATTATATATCATAATTAACTATAATCCTAACACCTCTTCTATAATCTCCGTCATTGTCTTCTCTCGGATTGATTCCAAATTCAATGGTCCATCCATAAATTCTTGTATGGATATCTTATTCTGTTGAAAATCCTGGACAAAATTGCGAATTTCCGAAACAACGTTAATCTGATATTCCACACTTTTTAACATCAAATCTATAGAATCTAAACCGACTTTAGCAGATTTACGCGAATCCGCCACCATTTGTCCTTCAGGACTTTTTTTCGCTCTACGCAATTCTTGTTTTAACTTTTCATATTGATCTTTGAGAATTTCATTTTGTTGTCTGATAATCTTACATCTACGAGTCAATTCATCCTCACTATTTCTATCAATTAATTCGCCTAGATTATGCTGACGCTCAATCTCTAAAAGTCTAGCTAAATCTCCCTCTTGGTAGGCTTGATTAATTTCTTTCATTACTTCTGTATGCTGCATTTGGATTTCAGCATCTGTAGTTTTATCTGGGTGGAATACTTCAGCTAATTTGAGAAATGTTTGTCTAATCCTTCTAGAATCATCTGTTTTCATTTCTGGGGAAGATTTCCACTCTTGTTGTTGGTTGTAATCCTCCCTTTCAGTATTATCTTCGGGAGAATCTGTGTCTGAGTTCTCTTCTGAAACTTGATTTTTCCGCCCTTGCAAATATTTGGGACTGATGATTCCAGTTAATTGCAGATTTAGGTAAACTTTCTCAATATTAATTCGAGTTCGCTTACCCAGTTTTTTATTCTCAAAAATACTCTTAAATAAACTATGGATTTCCTGGTCTATTTCCGCTATTTTTTGGAAGTTGGGACTAACTCGATGAAATATCTCAGTTCCTAGCGATCGCATTTTCTCGATAAAGTTAGTTACTTCTGTGCGCTTACGTTTAATTTGCTTGAGCAGGGTTTGGTGTTCTTTCTCTAAAGTCTCTAATTCCACATACAGATTAGAGGGTGCTAAGGCTGTTGTACTGTTAGTACTATTATTAGTACTAATAATAGAAGGAGATCCAGATGACTTTTTTTTGGGCATAATTTCCTGAAAAACAATGACTTAAGATATTGATCGATCAAAATTGAAATTGTATATGTAGATTCTTTATAAACGCCAAAGTAAGGGTTCACAGAACCTTTTACCAGGGCTGTAATCTGGTTTAGATCAACATAACCTTACCCCCACTAGCATAAGAACGTCCTCGCCTTAATCTGTTTTCATCCGTAAAACTTTCCACGGCTTGAATAAAGCGATCGCCCCACCAAGTCCGACTAAATTTCGCCATCTATATCCCTCTCTCCATCACTCCAAAATAGCATTTTTGTTTAAAGCAATCAGTTGTTTAAATGCTTCATTATCTAATTCCGTTAACCATGACTCATCACTACCAACAACAGAAGTAGAAAGCTGCTGTTTATCTGTAATCATTTAGTCTATCTTCTCTTCTATTGTCCCAATGGTCAAAAATTTATGGACAGTGTATTAAATTCTATCTTCACCAATATTCAGCATTTGTTTGAGTATTAGCTGATCTTCCAGCTTAGCCTTTAAGCGTCCACTTTCCACATCACGAATCCAACTCTGGCTTTTACCTGTCAGCTTGGCGAGTTCTCTTTGAGAGAGATGGAGATTTTTGCGTGCTTGCAAAATTGCTTCAGCAGATAAATCACCCGTACTTTTAAGATTTCTTTTAGCTTTAGTCTGACGTTGTTGTTTCTTCTGGGCTGCGGAAATATTTTGGTCCCACTCAGGTGGAAGTTCAAAAGACAAAATCCGGGCGTTCATCAGCAGGTTCCATTTACCCCGTGGTCCACTATCTGTCAAACGAGTATCATTACTACCATCATTAATCCAAAATTCTAAAGCTTCATCTGGGTCTTCTGGAAGCTCGACTAACTTAGCCCATAAAGGTTGGATTTCTGGTGGATAGGTAACAGGGTCAAAAACTGGTTTGACTCCATAGTGATTAAGCACTTCTAAATCATTTTCAAAAGTACGTAATAGGCGTTTACGTTCCTCTCTTAGTCTTGACGCTAAGGTAACTTTTTCCTCACCATAAGCAACGCGCAGCAAGGTGGGAATAGTGATCCGTTGTTCTTTACCCATTTTGGTCTTAAATAACAACCACAACATTAGTCTCACAGCCCCTTCATGTTGTTGCCATAAGCTCATAACTGTAGTTAATAGCGTCTTTGGTAAACTACCGTATTGATAAAATGCTTTCTTTTCCTTACAAGCTTGTTTATTGAGGAAATGTTGTGACCAATTACCAGCTTTAATACTAAATGTCAGACCAATCAGATATTTTGACCCTTGATCGTCTGATTGGAAATGGTGCTTAATCCCAGATAAATGCCATAAATGACTATCTTTCACGGAAAAACCAGGAATTTGACCCTGTTGAGGCCAATCGATGGAAACCATGAGGGAGCAAGCTTGGAGAACGAGATTCTTGATTAAGGCTAGTTTGGCATTTTTGTTCAAGTCTTTACGTTTTTCTAAGCCCAAATATTTTTCAATTTGGCGCTCATCAATGACAAATTCCTCTGACCATGGTTGGCTCAGAGTGGTTATATAAGCAGCAAAAATTAGATGAATACAAGCTGCTCTGATATCCAAATTGGCGATCGCTTTTAAATCGATAACTCGGTTGTTAAATATAAATGGATCTTGAATGTGGAAAGCGATCTGACCTCGACCTTGGTTAACTTGTCGGCCATAACATAAATTATCAGCGGAATCTTTTTCCCAAGGTAAAGACCCACGCTGGGCTAATATATTACAAGCTTCCCAAATGACAATTGCTGAAGCAAACGGGTGATTTTTCCCATTAGAAAATAAATCAGGATTACTGGCGTCTCGCGCTTCAACTTTACATCGGCCTTTTTTTGCTCGCCAAGGAATCGGCGCATTTGTGGGACAGACTATGACGCATTGTGGTTCTGGATAATATCCTTCACAGTTATTACAAAGATCGGGATCAATCCAATATTGATTATTTTCTACTTTGATCGCACCCGTAGGACATTGAGGTCGGCAATTGTCACATCCCACACAATTGTTGTTAGGAATTATATAAGGCATTTGGCTGTCTCTTCCTAATCTAATCGTTGAGATGTTGAGCTAAGTTGATCTCTTAAAGATTTAAGACATCGAAACTAGGGCTTTATTGCTGCTTCATTAACTATACATTTCATAAAGATTTAGCGAAGATTGTTCATGATGAGCCTAGAAGGATTTCTTAAGATTTAGGTTAAGATTCGCTGATGAATTTGTCAAAAAACTGTTTTTAGAGAACATTTATAAACATCTAATTTGGTGATTTAGATGATTATTTTTTGATATATATTTGGTATAAAAATTACAGATTAATCAAGGAGTAAAAACTTGATAAAAATAATTTCAATAATTCAGAATAAGGCATTAATCTAAGATTAAGATGAAAGTACCAACTAATTGACAGGCTGAATTACTGAGGATTAATTTATTTATGGCGACATTAACAGGATTGACCTTTGGAGGTAAGACTTGGACACCGAAATTTGTCAAAGAAATTGACAAGGACAAGTGTATCGGTTGTGGCAGATGTATTAAGGTATGTGGTCATAATGTCTTATCATTAAAGGCATTGAATGAAGAAGGAGAGTTTGTTGAAGATGAAGATGATGAAGAAATTGAACGTAAGGTAATGGCAGTTTTACATGCAGAAGACTGTATTGGTTGCGAAGCTTGTTCACGCATTTGTCCCAAAAATTGTTACAGCCATACCACAGTAAATAGTTAAAATATTTAATCTTTTCGAGTTAATGTTTTCGACTATTAGGTAACCCCCAGTCTCCTATCAGGAGTATGGGGGAGTAAGAAAAAAACTGCTGAAGAATCAACTTAAAAAGTTACCTGTTATGCAAGGTAAGGATTGGTTTGTAACTGGAGATGGACAATATCAAGTCTGTAAATCAGTTAGAGATTGGAATTTATTGCGCGATAATTATCGCTTGTATAGATTTCTGACTGAGGTGGAAGATGTACTCAATCATCTAGAGTCAAAATCTGCTCATCTTCCAGAAATTCACTTGTTAGTGCGGCGGTTATTAGTTAATTGTTATGGGGTCAAGAGTCAATTTTTAGAACCTGACCCGAATACTGGAGTTTCAGTTTTATTGCTATATGATGAATTAGGATTTCCCTTAACTGTACAAATGGTGACATTCGCACCCGGAACAGTCTCTAATATTCATAATCATGGAACTTGGGGAGTTGTCGCTATATTAAAAGGTCGGGAAAAAAATACTTTTTGGCGGCGGAAAAATTGCTTAGATTTTCCTGACTCAATTGAAACTACGGGTGAAATCGACCTATTTCCCGGAGATATTATTAGTTTCACTCAGGATACAATTCATTCTGTACAAGCGTTGGGTGATGAACCTACGGTGACTTTTAATATATATGGGGAAACTGACCCTAAGCGAAGATTTGAATTTGACCCAGTTAGACAGATTGCTAAAAAATTTTAAGCTAGATGGCATTGAGGGGAATAAATGATTAAAATAAAAATTATAGAAAGGAATTTAAGGGGTAATTGTTGGGGAATATGCACGAATTCGCTGTAAATCACGATATTTGGTGCTCAAGAGTTATCTTAGTAGAGTTATCTGCATGGCAAGAGTAATTTTCTACGAAAAACCTGGCTGTAAAAATAATACTCGGCAAAAAGTCTTGCTCACAGCCGCAGGTCATGAAGTTATCGCCTATAATCTGTTGACGGAACCTTGGACTGTGGAGCGATTGCGTTCATTTTTTGGCGATCGCCCGACTGGGGAATGGTTCAATAAAGCTGCTCCCAAAGTTAAATCTGGGGAAGTCGCGATCGATAAAATTGACGCCCAAACAGCTTTACTGATGATGCTGAAAGACCCTCTATTGATTCGTCGTCCTTTAATTCAAATCGGCGATCGCTGTGAAATCGGCTTTGATGTGGAACATCTTGATGCTTTGATTGGCTTGAAAGCTGTAGATGATTCTTTTCGCGAAATGAGCGAAAACTTGATCAAACAAGATCTACAAGGTTGCGCTCATGGAAAGGGAGGCGAACACAAACACGTTAAAGGTAGTTGTCAGCATTCATGAAGAGGGTGTAGGGTGTAGGGTGTAGGGGGATTCGTATGACTGACTCTGCGCCTGACTCCCTTTTCAATCGTCATTTGGTTGACAGGAAAAATGGCTCCTGACACATGGCCTTAAGAGTATTTTTTGCCAATAGCTTTTTTTGGGAATTTCTGTATCTGATGGTAGATTTGCAGAAGATATTGGCGCAGTTTTCATAGTATAAATACTTGCAGTTAATACTATTAATATTGCTGTACCTATCAGTGATAATTGTTTCATATTTACTCTCCATAATTACAAATGTAGTTTTATCTTCCTGATCAAAAACTTAGATGAATAGTGCTCAACTCTAGATACTATTAATACCTATTTATCTCAGTTCTATTCCAGGTAAAAAGTCATAACTTCACTATGACCTTTATCAAAAATTTAAGCTTGATCTCCTCTTCCCTATTTGTTCCTATCAGATAAATAGGATACAAAAGTCATAGCTAAAATATGACTTTTGTCATTTTTGCCTTATACTTTTGTCTAGATATACTTTTTATAGTCCTGATTTGTATTTGGGGAGGAAAGAGAATCGGAACTAAGCCTGGTAAAAATCAAAACATAAACTTACTAAAATTCAAGAAAATTTATGTCTCAGCACAAATTGTTTATCAGAACTATATTCGTGACTACAGTTGCAATTTTTCTGGGAATTGGTATCTATAGCTCCAGGACTCTAAGTCAAACAAAAACTACTCAGAATAATCTGCAAACTAGTCCCCATGCTCTGGTAGATCAAGTTTGGCAAATTTTGAATACCAATTATGTCGATGGTAGTTTCAATCATCAAAACTGGAGAGCCGTCCGACATCAGTATTTGAGCCACGCATATACTTCCAAAAAACAAGCCTATACAGCAATTCGGAAAATGGTTGCTAAATTAGGCGATCGATATACGGAATTTTTTGACCCCCAAGAATTCAAAGCCCTAGATGGAGAACTTTCTGGTAGTCTGACTGGAATTGGCGTGGAACTAACTGAAGACCAAAAAACTAAAGCACTTACAGTGGTCGCTCCCATTAAGGATAGTCCAGCTTTTGTCGCAGGTATTCTACCGGAAGACATAATTATTCAAATCGATCAGAAATTGACTACAGGAATGACTCTCCAAGATGCTGTCAAGCGGATTCAAGGCTCTGTGGGAACTCAAATTGTCATCAAAATTAAACGTGGTAGTGAAACGCATGTTTTCAAACTTACCAGAGCCACAATTCCCATAAATCCCGTGGCTTATCAAGCCCAGGATACATCAGTAGGAAAAATCGGCTATATCCAAGTTCCAGAATTTACAGAAACTGCTCCACAAGAAATGTTGCAAGCTATAGAATCTCTAGAAAAGCAACAAGTACAGGGCTATATTTTAGACTTACGTTCCGACCCAGGTGGATTGCTAGACTCTTGCTTAAAAATGACTAGTATGTGGTTGAAACAGGGGGAAATTGTCTCTCTAGTAAATCGAAACCAAGTTAAACAACATTACGATGTTTCAGGATCTGTATTAACGAATAAACCTCTGGTTATACTAGTTAATCAAGGCTCTGCGAGCGCTAGCGAAATCTTGGCTGGGGCGCTACAGGATGCGCATCGGGCGAAGTTAATTGGGACTCGCACTTTTGGTAAGGGGTTAGTTCAGTCAGTGGAACCTTTATCAGATGGTTCTGCGTTGAAATACACTATTGCTAGGTACTACACTCCCAAAGGACGCGATATCAATCATGTTGGTATTGTACCAGATGTAAAAGTGGACATAAGTGTCGCCCAAATGAAAGTATTAATGCAAAAACACTCCTTTGGTACATCCGCTGACCCTCAATATAATACGGCGCTACAAAGTTTAACTCAATCAATTCATCTGGTGGGAGTAAATAAATTAGGAACCTAAGAATTATCTTCCACTTGTCCAATCCGGCGAATATTCAGAATATCACTCATTTTCTTAATCTGGATACAGAGGTTTTCTAATTGATGGCGATCGCGAATTTCAATTCCCAAGTCAATTAAAGCTGGTTGTCCTGAAGCTGTTTTAACTTGAGCGTGACGCACATTTATCCCTTGATCGCTCAATCTGGATAAAACATCTTTTAGCACTCCAACTCTATCCAGGGCTTCGATTTGAATATTCACCGGATAAGTATGAGGACAACAATGAGCTTCCACCGTCAAATTCCAGCGGACGGGAATTAAGCGTTCACATTCCACACTTTCGAGATTTTGACAACCTTGACGATGAATAGAAATTCCTCTACCTCGCGTCACTACACCCATAATCGGTTCCCCAGGGATGGGTGTACAACACTTGGCTATATAATAAACTAAACCCTCTACGCCAATAATGGGTGAATTGCTCGCACGACAATTATTGGCGGAAACGTCTCGCAGAAGTTTCTGATTTGAGTCTTTGGGCAAAAAGGCGACTATATCCGCAACTGGTTCATGTGCTTTCACCACTTCTCGCCAGCGATTCAAAACTAAATTCAAAGTAATTTCCCCATATCCCAGCCCAGCCAGTAAATCCTCAACACTATGATAGTTACACTTTTGCGCTACACTATGCATAGCATCTGATTTCAGCAAGTTATCAAAACCCGCCTTTCCCAACTCCTTCTCTAATAATTCTCGTCCACGGGCGACATTTTCCTCACGACGCGATCGCTTATACCACTGCTTAATCCGATATTTAGCGGCGGAAGTGCTGACAAAATTCAGCCAATCTAAACTGGGATGGCTATTTTTTTGGGTAATTACCTCCACAATATCGCCATTTTGCAATTGCGTAGATAAGGGAACCATACGTCCATTCACCCGTGCTCCCGCGCAGTGATTTCCCACTTCTGTATGAATATGATAAGCAAAATCAATACTAGTAGATCCGGGACTCAAAGGAACAACATCCCCCTTAGGAGTGAAGACATAAACATCATCTTCAAATAAATTATCTTTAACACTATCCAGATATTCTTGTGCATCTTTTAAGTCACTTTGCCATTCCAACAATTGGCGTAACCAAGCAAACTTTTCATCTGTAGCAGTGGAGTGGAGATGATGCGAACCGCCCGTTTCTTTATATTTCCAGTGAGCCGCAATCCCGTACTCAGCAATATGATGCATTTCCAAAGTACGGATTTGTACTTCCAGAGGTCGTCCATTTAATCCTATGACACCTGTATGCAAGGACTGATAACGATTTGGCTTAGGCAATCCAATGTAATCTTTAAACCTTCCTGGAATCGGACGAAAAGCATCATGGACTACTGCTAGAGCGCGATAACATTCTTCATTGGTTTGGACAATAATCCGCAACGCTGCCAAATCGTAAATTTCATGGAATTCTTTTTGCTGGCGGTGCATTTTTTGATAGATACTATAGAGATGTTTAGGACGCCCACTAATATCAGTACAATTAACTCCAGCCTGTTGCAACCTTTCCCGCAAAATATCAGTAATCTGCGCCAGTTTCTCCTCTCGTGCAGCTCTTTTTTCGGCTACATGGTTTTGGATTTGGCGGAAAGCATCTGGCTCTATATACTTAAAGGCTAAATCTTCCAATTCCCATTTAATTTCCCAAATTCCTAAGCGGTTGGCTAAAGGAGCAAAAATATCTCTTGTTTCTTGAGCAATCTGGCGGCGCTTTTCTTCTCGCATAAACTGGAGAGTACGCATATTATGCAATCTATCTGCCAATTTGACCACAATGACACGAATATCCTGCGCCATAGCTAAAAACATCCGCCGGAAATTTTCAGCTTGACTTTCAGTTTTGCTTTTAAAGTTGATTTTGGAGAGTTTAGTCACACCCTCAACCAGTTGGCGGACTTCCGGTCCAAACTTCTCCTCTATTTCGCCAATTGTAATATGTGTATCTTCAACTACATCATGCAGAAAACCAGCTGCTATCATAGCTGGACTACCGCCTAAATCTCGGAGTAAATTAGCTACAGCTACAGGATGACAAATATATGGTTCTCCTGATTTACGCATCTGTCCTGCGTGTAGCTCATAAGCAAATTGAAAAGCCCGACAAATCAACTCATTATCGCTATACGTTCGTCCTGATTCTAAATTACGATTAGGAGATGAACGTAAACATTTGCTTAGCCAGTCGGGAAGAATAATTTCCGGGGAGGAATCAATAAGTAAACTGCTCATAAGAAGATGGGAACTAGACTATGATTTGGTGGATTAAGATAGACGAAAACCACAGCAATAACTGATGGACATGCTGTAGTCGTAAGAGAAAATTAGAGAAGAGTGCGAGTTGGAATTTCCTAATTGTCTACGGTCATCATCCATTTATATTCAAAATTACGAATATTAAGCATAACCGATTCAATCAGTGAAAACTAGGAGACGCCAAAACATAACAGTCGGCTCCTAGTTTTCCTTACGGGAAAAAGACGGCTGATTTGAAACAGAAAATTTTCTTGACATTAATACTATCTCAACTAGCAGCAAATGTTTCAAAATTGTGATAAATATCTGGAATTTGCCACATTGATCGACCAGTTACAGTTTGATGTAGCTCAAATTGAAGTGAATAGCCATGAGATCAAATTGGATTTAGTCCATTTACAACAATTTTTTAGAGAGCAGATTGTGAGTTTACCAGATATAGACTCCTTAGAACAGCCTTACCGCACAGAAATCAGCAAGCAATTGCATTTGCTGGAAATGGATGTGATGTTTTTTCAAGCAGCACGTCAGCCAATTACAGCAAAAAATAGATTGAAATCAATTGCAGAACGCTTAGGATTAATCAGGAAATATGTATCTAGTGGATTGGATCAGAAGATAATACAATGAGATCCTTCCTATTGTTGTGGAATCATGGCTGCGAAAGAGGCTGTTTATCAAGCTGGTTATATTCAAGGACCAACTAAGTGGTTAATCGCCTGTGCTGCTGTTTTGGGTGCGCTTCTAGAAGTAATTGATACTAGTATTGTCAATGTAGCCGTGACAGATATTCAAGCTAGTCTGGGAGCGACAGTCGGCGAAGTTGGTTGGGTGGTAACTGGATATGCGATCGCCAATGTGGTTTTGATTCCTCTATCTGCTTGGCTGGGGGATGTATTTGGCAAAAAGACCTACTTTATTTATTCTCTGATCGGCTTTACTTTATCTTCTGTAGTTTGTGGATTAGCAATTAACTTACCCATGTTAGTCCTTTCTCGGATAGCTCAAGGGTTATTTGGTGGGGGACTATTAGCCAAAGGACAAGCTATCTTATTTGAAACCTTTCGTCCTGAAGAGCAGGGTGTCGCTCAATCCATATTTGGTGTAGGCGTAATTGCAGGTCCAGCGATCGGTCCGACATTGGGCGGTTATCTCACAGATACTTTAGGATGGCGCTGGATTTTCTTCGTCAATATACCTTTTGGGATCCTAGCGGTAATCATGTCTTGGTTATTTTTAACCCAAGATGAAGCTAAAGTCCAGACCAAAAACCAGCCTGTGGACTGGTGGGGAATTGGGCTATTAATCATTGCTGTGGGTAGTTTACAAACAGTATTAGAGGAAGGAGAAACAGATGGCTGGTTTTCATCTAGCTTTATCAATGCTTTTTCTCTTAGTAGCGTGATTGGATTAGGGCTATTTATTTGGCGAGAATTACATATTCCTCATCCCGCAGTTAATTTAAGAGTTCTGCGTCACCGGTCTTTAGCTGCTGGAAGTATTTTATCCGCAGTTGTAGGAATGGGTTTATATGGCGCACTTTTTGTTGTACCGATTTTTACACAGAGTGTTCTGAATTTTACAGCAACACAAACAGGCTTTGTATTAGCTCCCGGCGCTCTAGCTTCAGCTGTAATGTTTATTCTGGTGGGTAAAATATCCACAAAAACTGACGCCAGATTGTTAATTGCATTAGGAGCTATTGGTACATCTGGGGTGATGTTTCAATTATCTAGCCTAACTATAGAGACGGGTACAGAGGATTTACTTTGGCCTTTAATCTTGCGCGGAGGCTTTACTGTACTCATGTTCCTTCCCTTAAGTCTAGCCACATTGGGACCATTACCCAGAGCAGATATTTCGGCGGGATCAGGTTTTTATAACTTGACTCGACAACTGGGAGGAAGTATTGGGATCGCTTTGTTAACTACTTTATTGGATCAAAGAGAAGCTTTTCATCGAGCTATATTAGTGGAAAAACTCAGTCCTTATAATACTCCAACACATGAACGCCTGGATTTGCTCACACAAGCAATGCAAAACCAAGGTATGGATTTATCCACCGCTAAACAACAAGCTTTAGCTTTTATGGACCAAACGGTGAATATCCAATCTGCTATTTTATCTTTTGCAGATTTATTTCGCGTTGTCGGAGTAGCCTTTCTTTTCTCCTTACCTCTATTATTCTTATTAGGTAAAGGACGCAAAGGCGCAGGAGGCGCAGGAGGCGCAGGAGACGCAGCACATTAAATCCCTACACCCTCTCCATCCTCCACCCAGGTTTAACTACTTGACGACTGCGCGCAATTACTAAACAATCATTAGCTACGTCTTCTGTAATTGTGGACCCAGCTGCTATATAGACATCATTACCCAAAGTTATGGGAGCAACTAAAACGCTATTAGAACCTGTTTTAGTGCGATCGCCAATTTGTGTGCGATGTTTTTTCACCCCATCATAATTAGCTGTGATTGTGCCTGCACCTATGTTTACTTGAGTACCAGTAGTAACATCACCCAAATAGGACAAATGAGCAGCATTGGTGCGATCGCCCAATTGAGCATTTTTCAGTTCGACAAAATTCCCGATTCGACAATTATTACCTACCTCAGCATGACCACGTAAATGGGCATAGGGACCGATACGAGTTCCCGCATGGACGATACTATCTGTAACTACTGAATATTGGACAACGACATTTTCACCCAATTGGGCGTTTTCAATCAAACTCCCAGGACCAATCCGGCTACCAGTCTGGATCAAGGTCTGACCCCGCAAGTGGGTTTGGGGTTCAATAATTACGTCTGGTTGTAATTCTACAGTTTCATCAATCGTAATGCTGGAGGGGTCAATTAAGGTGACACCTAACCGCATCCACTTTTGTTTAACTCGCTTTTGTAAAATTTCGTGAGCTGTAGCTAATTGGAGGCGATCGTTGATCCCCAAGATTTCTTGTTCATCCGCCACATCGATCGCCATCACCTGACCAACTTGAGCTACCGCATCAGTAATATAGTACTCACCTTGAGCATTATTTGCTTGTAAATGTGGAAGTACCTGAGCTAATTTTTCCCAACGAAAGCAGTAAATCCCAGCATTGATCCGCTGATTTTGCCTTTGTATAGCTGTACAATCCTTATCTTCAACAATTTGCTGGACAATATTTTCCTCACCGCAAAATACCCTCCCGTAACCTTTGGGATCAGACAACTTTGCACTCAAAATGGTAGCAGCATTTTGATTTTCTTGGTGAGTTTGCCAAAGATTTTGCAGAGTTTCCGTACTCAATAATGGTACATCACCATTAAGTACCAATAAATCCCCAGTATACCCTTGCAGATAGGGGATCAATTGTTGGACAGCGTGACCTGTTCCTAACTGCATAGTTTGTTCAACAAACTCTAAGCCAGAAATATCAGCCAAAGCCGTTTTTACTTTCGCAGAACCATATCCCACAATGACTAACTTCCGTGAAGGTGAAAGTGGTTCCACACTATCAATAACTCTTTCAACTATCGACTTCCCAGCCAAGAGATGTAAAACCTTAGGGAGGTTTGATTTCATTCTTGTGCCTTTTCCTGCTGCGAGAATTGCGACAACAACCATAATGAGATAACTGTAAATTGCGGTGAATTGTTTTGAGGATCTTAATTTTACTGGTCTTATTTTCATCCAAGGTCAGATGATATCAGCTATCCATCTTTTTCGCCAATGAGATGTAGGTTCTAGTGGGCTGATTGACTGTTCTTGATTTCTGCGGATTAATATAGCTTCTTTAGAATCACTTAAATCAGGATCGCGATAGGGAATAGCTGCGCGGGTGAATAAATGTTCCTGTTCAGATGGACTCAACGCCAGAGGAGGAAAAGACAGATGCGAAAAAAATTCTTCTGAGGAGGTTTTTTTATGAGCTGCTAATGTACCAGGAGTGCGTCTACCTACTGGATGGGTAGAGCTGATAATTAATCCAGCTTCTAACAATGCAATACGAACAGCAGCAGCGCAGGAATAAGTCGCCAGTAACCCATCTCGATGCAAACAAGATGCGACATATTGAATAAATTCAATTGTCCATAGTTGGGGACATTGTGGTGGAGAGAAAGGATCAAGAAAAATAGCATCTGCTAAGAAACCTGATTGATGTACAATTTGGATTGATTTTCTCGCATCCCCAATAAGTAATTTTGCTTGGAGATGGTTTGTTTCCACTTGGGACTCAAAAGCTAGCTGGGAGAGAATTTCAGTGTATTTATAGTCCCAATTGGCGTCCCAATTGGCAAATAGTTTCTGGTTGATCGCAGCTTGGGGAACTCGGGGATCGATTTCTAGCGCTCTAAGCTCAACATTACAATCAGGATTAATCTCCCAAATTGTTTGTAAAGCTGCTGCTGTGTTATAACCTAAACCATAGCAAATATCTAATAGTTGTAACCCGGGCTTTTTAGCTCTAGGGGCTAATTGAGTAGGAAATACAAATTTTAGGAAACTTTCTTGTTTAGCTCCATGATGACTGTGAAAGGCTTCACCAAATTCTGGAGAAATGAAAGTAAATGTTCCATCACCTGTTAGCTGAGGAATAAAGTCTTTTGCATCTGACATACCCTACACCCTGATTAAAAATGACTAATCATCAATTTGTTGTCTCTCCCACATGGCTAAATCAACATCTTAACAATCCTCAAGTCGTAATTGTGGATTGTCGTTTTTCCTTAGCCCAAACTTCTGACGGACGACAACAGTATCAAACGAGCCATATTCCAGGAGCTTACTACTTAGACTTAAATCAGGATCTATCTAGTCCGCTACAAAAGCATGGAGGAAGACATCCTTTACCAAATCCCATCGATCTAGCGAATAAATTAGCAGCTATAGGGGTAGATTTCCAGAAAACTCTGGTAGTCGCTTACGATGATTCCCGTTTCGCCTTTGCTGCTCGTTTGTGGTGGTTATTGCGCTATTTAGGACATGACAAAGTAGCTTTATTAGATGGTGGTTTTTCTGGCTGGAAAAAAGCTGGTTATCCGGTTACAGATATTATCCCTGTTTCCAGTGTTGCTACTTTTGTCCCGCAGATTAAAGCCCAAATGCTGGTGGATATTGCCGATGTCAAAAATCGCCGCGATCGCCCAGGTACAATTTTAGTTGATGCACGGGAAGGCGATCGCTATCGGGGAGAACGAGAACCAGTTGACCGTATTGCTGGTCATATTCCTGGCGCAGTTAATTATCCCTGGATAGAAGTTACTCATGCTGATGGTTACATACTACCGCCAGCAGAACAACGTCAGCGTTGGCAAAAAATCGCTGATGCTGAGGAAATTCTCGTTTACTGTGGTTCTGGTGTAACAGCTTGTGCGAATTTGCTTTCGTTAGAATTAGCTGATATTCATACTGGTAAACTCTATGTAGGCAGTTGGAGTGATTGGATTAGCTATGATTGATGCAGGCACAGTTAATCATAGCAACTAAAAATGTTAACTCAGCATGACAATATGTTAACTTTTGACTATTAATATAAAAGCTATTCACTTTTTAAAGTGTATTTAAATCAATTCCTCTTTCTTTTAATTTAGTTAATAGTTCTTGAAATTGTCGATTTTGTTGAGCTATTTCTTGTTCCTTTTGAGCTATTTCTTGTTCCTTTTGAGCTATTTCTTGTTTTTGTTGAGCTATTTGAGCTATTTGTTGCTCTTTCACTTCATCAGGTGTCAAATATCTATTACCATTTTCATCATACCAAAATAACCATTCTCTTGTGATTCGCTTATAATTTGCATTTTCTCGGCCAATACCTAAACCAATTTCTGGCATCCAACATTTATCACCTGGTTGTAAAATATATTCCCCATTATCTAAACGATAAATCTCTAAGCGTTTGTGACGACGTAAACGTGTTGGTGCATAAATAACATAGTATAAAATGTCTAGCTCTGCATAATCAATTTTCTTCTGTTCATATTCAGAATTGTAAGTTTGAGAAACAATTTCTAAAGCTAAAATTGGCCCAATTCCATTTTCTTCCCAGAGAACATAACTAGAACGTCCATTTTTCCCGACAAAACGTTTTACTCCCAAACTCAAGAAACTATCTGGAACAATTGCAGGTTGATGGGCTGCGTAATAAATTCCCATATTGATCCCGAAAAACCAATCTTGGCGATTTCCCCAAATACTGACTAAGATATCTGACAACAATGTGGGAATTGATATTTGTAGTTCGTTATCCACCGGAGTATCATCTGAATCTGGTAATTCTTTTGATGAAGGTAAGTACTCTAAAGGGTTGTATTTGAACATAAGCGGTTATGAACCCTCAAAATCTAAGTTTAAACTCAGTTATCCATAATTTAAGGTTAACTCAGTTTGTTTGTAAACAGCCTTGCCTTTAATTTCATTCATCGCTAACCATAATTCTAACTTCTCCCCTACCATGACTAACCAAAAAAATAGCCTTGTTGTTTTTGACATTGATGGTGTAGTGCGTGATGTTGGCGGTTCTTACCGCAGAGCATTAGCAGATACCGTAGAACATTTTACCAACCAAGCTTATCGTCCTACACCAGCCGATATCGATCGCTTAAAATCTGAGGGTATTTGGAATAATGATTGGGAAGGTTCCCAGGAATTAATTTACCGCTATTTTGCGACTCAAGGAAAAAGTTCTGCACAGGTAGGAATCGACTATGAAACCATAGTTGCTTTTTTCCAAACTCGTTATCGAGGTACAGACCCGAATAACTGGAATGGATATATTATTGATGAACCTTTATTGCTTCATCCTAGCTATTTAGCAGAACTTACACAAGCAGGAATTGCTTGGGGTTTCTTTAGTGGTGCGACTCGCGCTTCTGCTAGTTATGTCCTAGAAAAACGCTTGGGTTTATCATCCCCTGTGTTGATCGCTATGGAAGACGCTCCAGGTAAACCTGACCCTACAGGACTATTTACTGTTATTGGTCTATTAGAAAATGGATTCTCGGAGAAACCTCAAACACAAACAATAATCTATGTAGGTGATACCGTCGCTGATATGTATACAATCCAAAAAGCACGCGCACTAGATAATTCTCGCCATTGGATTGCTGTGGGAGTTCTACCACCTCATGTACATCAAACAGCAGTAGACCGCGATCGCTATACTCAAACCCTAATTACAGCAGGAGCGCAGGTAGTTTTTCAGAATGTACAAGAATTGACTCCCCAGCAAATTCACCAAATGGGAGATTTAAGGAACTTCCAAATGGATTAAATCGGTTTCTGGTAAAAAGCTAGAAAATTGTCCTTCCTCAGATAAAACTAACAGCAAACTCAAAGAATAATCTGGAGGAACTTGCAAATCCGCCCATGGAACCGCTATTTCTAAACAATTCCCTAAAGCTGCTTGAGCGCGACTAGAACGGGGGGACCATTGAAAATTATCTCTTGCTTCCCGAAACTGGATGGATTGAGTCAGTAAATTAATCTCTAGGTGATGATGGAATAAGTAATTAACTGGAGCTATGTCTGGTACTTCCGCTAAGGGGACAAAGCTATTTACCATCGTTCGATCAGGATAATACCAAAGTAAATTCAATTCTGTTGGTAAACCATTTCCTGGAGAAATACCAGTTTGAAAATCTAGCCGTAAATAGAAATTCAGGTGGTCTAATCCATACCAAAGACGCTGAACTGCACTACTATTGTGCATAGTACCTCTAGCACCACCGACTTCTATGCGTCCTGCTTTATTCCAGTCTTGTTCATCACCATTTCCATCAATTATGGGATGAATAAAGCCTTGTGGTCCATGACCTAATCGCGCTTGATGAACTTCTAGAGGGTTTCTCAAATATGCGGGTATTGGCTCGTTTAAAGCTTTATAAATACCATATAAATGTTCGCGGAATAACTGGTCAAAGATCGCATCTTGGTTGGAAGAATGTCCTTCACCGAACCACCAAAACCAATCTGAACCTTCAGCTGCGTATAGAGCTTCCCATGCTTCTGGGTTATTCTCTTCTGTCGCTTCTGGGTGATTTGCTAGTAACTGACGTGCTCTACTTAAATAATCCCAAGCTCGATTTTTCACCGGGTCGCCGATCCAGGTAGTAAAATTCCCATCTACCCAAGAACCGCTATGCAAATTCTCTCCTGGGATAGTAGCTGTAGGCGGAAATTGCTCTAGAAATTCCGAGACAGTTACAAGTTGAAGATTGGCGTCTTGACTAAATTTATCATATAGAGCTTCTAAAAACAATTTACCGTCTTGGGGGTAAAATTCCCAACAATTTTCCCCATCTAAGGCGATCGTTACTAACCAAGGTTGTTCGCTATCTCTCTGGCTTTGCATTTTGGCGATCGCCTGTAAATGTCCCACTAAATCCGCTGCAGCAAGCTGAGGAGCCATCGACCCATAGGTAAAGCCAATTAAATCAGATAATCTATGGTCGCGGAAGACAATTGCTAAATCCCCCGTAGGTGTTTCTAACCGATAAGGGCGATAAAGTAACTCTGGTTGGGCGATATTTCCCGCTCCATCTCGATGGAAAAAGTGTTTCAGCGTCCAACCCAACACAGCTTCATCTGAGCAAATCCATTTAAAACCCTGTTTAATAATATACGGTAGTATTTCTGGACTGACGGACTGTTCGGAAGGCCATAAACCGCGTGGTTCTTGCATAAAGCAGTCTATATATAAATCCCAGGACTTGCGCAAGTGTCGGGGAATATCTTCAGCCCAGTGAAACCGGTCATGTGGTAATGTCATTTGCGGCACTGCTACACGACCAGAGTTAGTGTCAGCCAGTAAAGGTAAAATGGGGTGAGTATAGGGTGTAGTAGTGACTTCTAATTGTCCAGCTTGTTGCATGGAACGGTGTTGGGGAACGATCCGCGCCAGAATTTCTCTTTGCTTAGAATAAATTCGTTGGCGATCGCTTAAAGTGAAATTTCTTCCCTGTTTCAACCAAGTTGCTATTTCCGGATCATCCCAAAACAAGGGGTCAATCCACGCTAAATTATGCCAAGCTAATAAATCCCCGTAATCGCCTAATTCCCAATTAGCTAAACACCAAGCCAATCCTCGCTCTTGCTTTTGATTGTATAGTTGAGCATAACGAGGATGGGGGTCAATGAGATTATGACGATTTGCATCAAAAAAATGCTGGATAATAAATTCTTGCTGTACTAATGTCAGTTGCTCAACTGGAGTCAAACTAGCTGTCAGATAAGGGTCAAACGCCGTACCTCCAATATAATCTGCCAATTGTAAGATCAGAGCAGGAACCAAATTTACTGTTTGGTGTAACTTGGGGTAACGCTCCAACATCAGTACCAAGTCCAGATAATCCTTAGTTCCATGTAATCTCACCCAAGGTAGACTGTAACGCTGACTTGTTTCACCAGATATACTATTACCAGGAGATTTATACAGTGGTTGATGTTGATGCCAAATAAAAGCAACGTAGAGAGGATGAGCCATAGGGAAAGTAAATACCGCTACTTTAGGTTATGAGTTATTTGTTATTTATTATTTAATAACTTATAACTCATAAACTCCATTCTCTACACTTAAGCTACTTGTTCGACTTCGGAAATTTCGGGGATCATTTCCCTTAAACGACGCTCAATTCCCATCCTTAAGGTCATGGCGGAACTAGGGCAAGATCCACAAGCACCTTGGAGACGGAGTTTGACTATAGGTCCATCCAGTCCTACAAGTTCCACATTTCCCCCATCAGACATGAGATAGGGTCTCATTTCATCTAGTACAGTCTCAACGTTGGTGGTTGTAAGTTCCATAGTTTTTAAACCTGATTCGATAAAAATTAGCTATTGGCTGAGGATTTCTCCTGACCTAAAATAGTCAAAACTTTATTGTTTTGCTGTATTAACCCAATCTTAAATCATTTTTTCACCTAATGGTCTTTCCCAGTGATGGAAAGTTCTTCCACGATCAGAGAAGGTGTATAACAAGCGCCATTCCAGTCAGCATCGGCTCCTAATTTAACTACCTGTTTAAGTGCATTATATATATTTCCAGCAACCATTGTATCTTTGACCCGACCAACTACCTCACCTTTTTGAACAAGATAGCCTAAATCGATATTGATGGAAAAATCCCCAGAAATTCCATCGTCACCACCTGCCAATATTTGGTCTACAATTAAGCCATGATTCATTCCCCGAATTAATTCTTGTAGGGATGTAGAACCAGGTTGGATGAGAAAATTAAATAGTCCCGGAATGGGATAGCTACCCAATCCTGGCCGAAACCCGTTCCCAGTGCTTTTTGTACCTAATTGGCGTCCCGTGGTGCGATCGCTATAGAAATTGCGCAGAATACCATTTTCGACAAAGATGAGATATTGTGTGGGACTACCTTCATCATCAAAAGGACAACTGTAGGGTCCAATTTCTGGGTCTTGATATAAAGTGAGAGTGGGTGCGATAACTGGCGTACCCACTCTTTGAGTCCAAGGAGTTGCCTTCTCAATCACCTGTTTCCCATTTAAAGCTGCTTGGATAGTTCCCCATAGCATGTCAGAAGCTTTAGAAGTAAACAGTACGGGTAACCTACCACTGGGAGTTAACACGTTTTCTTCAGCCCACATTAATCGTTGCAGAATTTGATGTGCTAATTTATCAGGGTGGAGTTGACAACGTTGGGTCTGTCCATCCGCAACGCTCAAAAAATCATCACCTCTAATCCATTCGGCTGAGATGTAGCAGCTGAGCGTTGTGTCTTTATAGTGACAGTCCAACCCTTCGCTATTAACTAGTCTGGTTGTTTCCTCGTCGCATTCCCAATCACCACTACAGAGAACATCAGGATAGAATTGGCGAATTTGAGCGATCGCCTGTTTACCCCAATCAATCAGCTGGTCTACAGATACAGCTACTCCTAAATCTGGATAATAGGATTGTGAGTTACGACTGAGTTCTACAGGTTCTGGTTGATTCAGTTGACTCAGAGCCAGAGCTATCTCCACCATAGCTAGAGGTTCCACATCGCCATAAGCTACTGCTAGTCCAGGACGACCGTTGTACCACAGTCGCAGCGCTGTACCTTGAGATTGACTAGTTTCCAGTTGCTTGAGTCGATTAGCCTCAAAGAATACTGGTCGAGAGAGCGATCGCGACTCATACACTTCAGCTGCTTGAGCTCCAGATTTTAAGGACAGTTCCAGCAGTTGTTCTGACAGTGTATTATGTGAAATATTTTCAGAACCCATGACCGTATAAACTAAAGTTAGAAGAAATTGTGGGACTTCAGTTTTACATACTGAAATTTAGCCAGTATTTGGTTGTACGGTGTAATTAAGCATTAAAGGAGGATGAGAAATTTTGGCAAATTCCTCAACAATAAATAAAAATTACATCCAAATTTTTACTTTGTAGTATTTATCTTGTATATAGCGGTATGCATTTGAATGAGATACAAAATTTACAGTAAAAGACTCCTGACTCCTGACTCCTGACTTCTATCATCTTAAACCAATCTGGTTACAGTTCATCAAAAATATCTATCTTGGGGAACTAAACAGTTTTTGATTCTTCGGTTCAACTAAAAAAAAGGAAATAGTTGTTAAAGAATCAATTTACCTAAAATATCTATCTTTCGACAGTAGACATTTTTCTGTTATGTAGTAATTATTCACAGGTGAGTACAATAGCGCCGAAAAGCACATTTAAGCGATGACACAAATAATTCCAGCAAAAGAGACCAACCTCCGTTATTTAATTGATAATTTTGGGATTCAGTTAGTTTTGGACAGCCAATTTTTTCCAGAATGGCAAAATGATTTACCAGAACTTACAGATTTAGATAAACAACTTTTAGACAAAGTAAAAACAGGTTATTTTAATCTGCTGAATTACCCACCTGTGTTAGAAAGTGTTGTCAGAATGGCAATTGTAGACCCCATATTATTTATTGGGGATTTCTATATTGCTCCTCTCTATATTAAAGCAGAAGCAGCAATAGAAATTACTAGTGAAGATGAAGGAGTAATTATCAAAGGCAAAATTGATACTCTGGTATTAAAAGATCAATTTTGGGTGATGGTGATCGAATCGAAACAAGCAGAGTATTCCATTGAGAAAGGACTAGCACAAATTCTCATCTATATGTTATCTAATCCCTATCCCCACAGACCCAGTTTTGGCATGATTACTAGTGGAGGTGAATTTATTTTTGTCAAGTTGGTGAAAGGAAATACCCCCAACTATGCTTTATCAAAGGGCTTTTTAACGAGAAATCCAGGAAATGAATTGTATGATGTACTGCGGATTCTCAAGCGTCTAACTCAGTTGGCGGTCGCCTAAATTAAGGTAGTTCCACTTCTTGGAGTAACCAAAAACCTGTAAAAGACTGTGCTTGGGGATCGGATTGGACACCGATGAAATGGACACCATTAGCGGCTTGTTTTGCTTGTGCAAAATTTTCAGCTTCAGTCAGAAGTTGAGGAGTTTTGATATTTGCCAAAATCCAACTTTCGGTACTACCAGTTTCCAAAACCAATCTAGGTCCTTGATTCTGGTCAAATCTTAGGTAAGCTAATTCCAAACCAGACATCCAACCAGCCAAAGGTAAAGCTCTTGGGGAAAAAATCAACACACCAGGAACACGAGTTGACCCAGACAAACGAGCCATTTCTAAGGGAAAAGCTTCTCCAAAACCGATTTCCCAATCTGGCATATCTAGTAAATCTGCTGCTTCTAAGGTAACAAATGTCCATTGTTGACCTTCCAACGCATCTGGTAGTCGTTGGGGTAGAGGTCGGTCTAAACGCACTGAAGGATTAGTTACCATTTGATAGCCAGGTTCCTGAGGATAGACTGACTCCATGCGTTGTTGCAGCCATTGGTTGAGTACTAAAGTACGTCTACTAGGCGTAACAGGAATACCCAAAGATTCAACGGCTTTAGTAATCATATTATTCATCTGACGACGAAAGAAGCGAACTTTGATTGGAGCTTCTCCCGCTTTGTCAATAGCTGTTTGTAAAGCCGTCCGTAACCAAACGGAATTTACCTGGGTACTAGGACAATATTCAGCATAGCGAAACAGAGAATCGATCTTGGTGTTGACATCTACAGGGCTTTCACACACTAAGACTTCCCATACTTTTTTTTGGTCTTCGTCCAAAATCGGACGTGAGTAAAAATCAACTTCCCAAATACTCCCCATGTTTTCCGGTAAAATCTGGCGACTTTATATTTTTGTGATTTATCTACTTTACCAAAGTAGATTAACATTAACACGCATGGCGCGGGAATTAATTTCTCCTCAGGGTCGAGTTTTGGCGATCGGTTCTATAATTAAGGTGGAGAAATACCGTAAGTTATGTAATATCGGGAGATAAAATCCTATGAAATTGGACTTAATATCTTATTGTGAAGATGATAATTTAGCAAGTGAGTGGCGATTAGAAGGTTGTCGTCTCGGTAATATCAACTTGATAGTTGGTAAAAATGCTTCTGGTAAAACTAGAATTCTTAGATCTATTAACTTACTAGCGAGTTTATTATGTGGTAATAGGAATCTTCATCCTGAAAAGAAACATAGAAATTGGACATTAACCTTTGATTCTGATAGTGAAAATAATCAAAAAATCTACAAATTAATAACTCAGGATGGGAAAGTTTTAGAAGAAAAATATGACGTAGGAAATAAAAACTATTGTACTAGAGGAAGTTTGGGAAAAGGAAAAATTTGGGCTACTCAAGTAGGGAATTACATTGATTTTCAGATTCCAACTGATGAACTTGTTGCTTTAAAAAAAAGAGATACTATTCAACATCCACTTTTTGAGGATATTTTTAAGTGGTCCAATTCTTTAATATCCTATCAATTTGGTACAGATTTAGGTAGAAGGATAATCGATTTCCCTAGAAACCAAAGAAAAATAGATTTAAGAGATACTGAGCAGGTAGTTGCTATATTCAAATCAGGTAACCGTGAGTTTGGTTCATCATTCATTGAAGCTGTAAAATCAGATATGTCTTCTGTTGGCTATAACATAACTAATATTGGGACTAAAATACCAGGTATACTACTTGCTGAAAAAGCTGAAGAAGAAATTGACGCAAAAAATATAAAGATAGAATGTATTTTTGTTCAAGAAAATGATTTAAAAGTCGCTACTGAACAATTTTTAATTTCACAAGGTATGTTTAGAACTCTATCTTTAATCATTCAAATAAACTACTTACTTAAAGCAAATAAACCTAGCTGTATCTTAATAGATGATATTGGGGAAGGACTTGATTTTGAAAGATCACAAGCAATGATAAAGTTACTTATTAATAAAGCTGAAACTGGATTATTTCAGCTAGTGATGACGACTAATGACCGATTTATTATGAATGGAGTACCATTAGAGTATTGGTCAGTCATTGAAAGAAAACCAGGGCTAGCTAAACTTCATAATATCAATAATTCTCGTGAAATATTTGAGGATTTTAAATTTACTGGTCTTAACAATTTTGACTTTTTTGCGACTGATTTTTATCTAGAAGGCTTTGAAGAAGAGGAAATTATAGAAGAATGAGAAAATTAGCTATTTTTGTGGAGGGACAAACAGAACAGATTTTTGTCGAAAACCTACTTAGAGAAATTGTTGAGAAAAATCATATTTCTATAGAAGTCAAAAAAATCAGTGGGAGAAAAAAACATAGAGTTTCAAATCCAATAGTAAAAGATCAAGTAACTATAGAAACTAGATTTTATGTTTTAATCTATGACTCATCTGGTGATACACAAGTTGTTTCAGATATTCGCGATCAATGTGAATCTTTATCTAGCAATGGTTATGAAAGAATAATAGGATTAAGAGACGTTTATTGTAAGTCTATAGCTGACAAAACAAGTTTAGACGAGTATATAGCTTATAAATTAAGTCTAGAGAGAGGTTTACATTATTCTCTATCAACGGTTATAATGACCGACCCAATTCCCATGAATATAGTTCTTGCTGTTATGGAGATAGAATCTTGGTTTCTTTCAGAGTGGAATCATTTCCCAAAAATAGACGCAAAACTAACTCTAGATAAAATTCAGACAGATTTAGGATTTAACCCTAAAACAGATAATATGGAAACAAGACTTCATCCAAGTAGCGATATAGATAAAATTTATCGACTTGTAGGTAGCAGTTACGACAAAAATAAAGATCAAATTAACTCAATTGTTTCAAAATTAGACTATGAGTTCTTATATTTAAAGCTTATTCACACTGTTCCCAGTCTGGGAAAATTTATTGGATATATTAATCTGTTTCTAAATTAAAGACTTAAGAAAATCATAGCGATTATTTTATCTTGAGATCAAGGTAAGACACTTATAAAAAGGCAAGATGCTCTCCCGCCATAGCCACACGGCTACAACGAGAGAGCATTCACATTCAACTATCTGCTCTCCTCTGATATATCAATTGAGGAGAGAATTGCTGAACGATTCCCTTAATAGTAATTCCAGACCAAACTAATTTTCCTCTCTCCCTGGATAGACATTCTCATCCCTCCAAGTTCCTCTAAAGGAATAGTTAATTACGTAAGTATTAATATCCAATTTACGCATTTTTATTTTATGGCACTGCAGTACTATTAAATCAGTAATTCCAGTTCAATTAAGAACTTTTCCGCTTTTTGATCTTCAACTGATTCACTCTTGACTCTAAAACAAATTGAGGAATTTCTTCAAGTTCCTCTGGAGTTAAAGTATACTGTTCGCAAACTAAACTCAATCGCTCCCCAGAAGATTGAACCGGATTTACCGAGTGGGTTAAATCTCCCTGAAACCAAATTAGAGTATTATTTTGTGGTTTGATTTTTCCCACTTGGCGTTTTGAGGATTTTAAGATTAATTCTCCTCCGACAATATCGAGAGGAACCCGGACATAAAGGACACTAACTACAGTTGGTGGTTCAATGGTTTTACAATAAGAACGAAGAGAGCGATCGATATGTGGATCTACACGCGAACCTTCTTTTAAAAGTAACGGATTTAGATAGAAAGCATTACAACTTGATTGAATAGCCAAATCTAGATATGGTTTGAAATAAGGAAATTTTTGTGCTACTTCCAGAAATCCTTCTCGCCCAAATGCTAGGGAAAATCCTTTCGTATTCACAAAATCTCGGTTCAGGTTATTAATAGTAAAATATGGACAGGATTGAATTTCTCCCCAAAGGTGATGTAGGTATTTTTCGGGAAAAGCGTTGATTTGCTGTTGATAGTATTTCATGAAGAAGGGAACAGGGAACAGGGAACAGGGAACAGGAGAAGAGAAAGAGTTACAGGGATAAGTGCGGACTTGAAAAAATAACGCATTCACTAAACTTACTCTCTAGTTGCTCTTTCTTCAACTCTATACCCCTGTTCCCCGTTCCCTGTTCCCTTTTACATTAATATTTCCTCAATCATCCGATTTGATTGCGCAGCATAACCACCGCCAAATAAATTGAAATGATTCAATATATGATAAAGATTATAAAGTATTTTCCGTCTTTCATATCCACGGTCTACAGGGAAAACCTGATTATATCCCTGATAAAAAGCATCTGGAAATCCGCCAAACAGTTCTGTCATCGCTAAATCAACTTCGCGATCGCCAAAATAAGTTGCTGGGTCAAAAATTACTGGTTCACCCGATGTAAACCCCACATTTCCTCCCCACAAATCCCCATGTACCAAGGATGGTTGGACTTGATGACCAGCTAATAATTTGGGAATAGCAGCGAATAACTTTGCTTGTAAAGGAAAACTCCCCCCTCGCTTTTGGGCTAATTGAAATTGATATCCCAATCGGTGTCGGAGAAAAAATTCTCCCCAATCCGATGTCCAGGTATTGATTTGGGGTGTAGAGCCAATCGTATTTTGGATATTCCAGCCAAAGCCATTTTGACTAGTAACTTCGTGCATCAGGGCTAATTTATACCCCATCTGGGTCCAACACTTCTGGCTATTACCACCCATTTCTAACCATTCCAGCACAATATAGCTAAAATTGCCAGAAGTTCCCCAACACAAAGGTCGGGGAACACGGATGGTCGCTGTGTCAAGTATCTGCTGCAATCCCATTGATTCCGCTTCAAACATAGCTACTTCATCTACTTTATTCAGCTTGACAAAATATGTCCTTTCTCCATCACCAATCACATAACCTTGATTGATACAACCTCCACCTACGGAACGCTTATAAAGACTCTGAAATTTCAGTCCAGTTACCGAGCTAACACGGATGTCAATTTCATTCCAGATTAGAGAAAGATGCGGGTGATTCACAGACGATTAATTCTCCAAGGTAAGGCGGTATTTAGGGCCAGTCGTTTGATATACATCTCTGGTCGCAAAGCTTTAAATTCCAATTATAGACGTTGTGCAATGTGTAAGTACTCTGGACCAGCAATTAGCAGTATAGTTAATTTATAATTTTTTGATGATTCAGACTCGGCGTTGTCTCCCATCCAGTAAGCAACTAATTGTCATATCACCCATAACATTCACCATCGTCCGACAGCGATCAAGGAACCAATCCACTGTGACTAGTAAGGCTATATACTGGGTAGGTAAACCAACAGCTGTAAATACTAGTGTCATCGTCACTAAACCTGCTTCTGGTATACCTGCTGCACCTATAGAAGCAAAAATACTCGTCAATACAACAATCAACTGTTGTGGGAGTGAAAGATGTAAACCTAATACTTGAGAAATAAATAATGCTGACATCGCCTCATATAGTGCAGTTCCATCATGATTAAAGTTACCGCCAACGAGAGTCCCTAAAGAAGCCGAAGATTCCCGCAAACCAATTTTTTCCAGCAAAGCCGCAAGGGTAATAGGAATTGTTGCGGTTGAGGAAGCGGTGGAAAATGCGGTTAAGAGTGCTCCCGAACTTCCAAGTAAGAAGTTCTTCGGTGTTACCCACGAACCCATTTTCAACCTTAGCATGTAATAACAGGCTTGTAAAAACAGAGCTAATAACACTGATATAATGAACGCACCTAGAGACTGAAATGGAGCAAAACCTTTCAGAGCGACTGTTTTGGTAATAATTCCCAGAATTGCCAATGGGACTAAAGCTATAACCCAGTGTAGGACATGGGTAACTGCTGCAAATAATATCGTGATTACCCCTTCAATTGCCAAGTAATCTGTTTTATCTTCAGAAATCTGTTTTGCTTTCAAAGCACGTAGAGCTACACCGAAGGCTAAAGCGATAAAAATTAGTTGCATAATATTGTTATCAACTAAAGGTTTGAGGATGGAATCAGGGACAATATCCTGAATTAATCCCCAAGGGTCAAGCGGCTTACTCAGAGTTTCGGTTTGAGATGGAGCAGTTATAGCAAGTCTACCCCACGAACCTGGTTGGAGTAAGTTGGCTACTAGCAGACCCATGAAAATAGCTACAGTGGTATTGCTAAGTAACAGGAATATTAAACGCCGCCCGGATGTACCAGGAATATCAGCAGTGAGGAATGCGTGCAGCACTGCTAACACAATTAATGGTGTCGCCAAAGCACGCAGAGCTTTGAGGACTAAGGTACAGGGGACGGCTATGTTATTCAACAACTGAGCGTTATTTGCTGCTTGACCACTTAGTAAACTGCCTAAACCTACTGCTAGGATGATGGCAATTACAATCTGTAATGGTAAAGGAATAGGTTTCCATATGATGTTTTTTATCAGCGGAATTTGCATCATAATTTATTCCCTGTAGGTTAATGTAGGATTTGGACTTGGACAAAAGTGCTTTGACGCATCCGTTATTTTATTTATCAATCCCTACAGGAGAATTTATCTCATCCTTTACAAACCTTTACAAATGATATTTACCAGCTACGATTAGATTTCTCCAGTAGAATTCACCCACTCTTGATTGCGTATTTTCCGCAAATGCTACTCTCTGCTCACAGAAAATTCATAAATATGCTCTGAATTTTAAATATTCATCAAAATTACTAGATATTACTCCCTAATCTCCCTAAAACTTATATCATACTGAAGTATATTCACTTACAGAATTGCCGTAGCTTATAAAACGCTATGTATAAATACTTTGAGAAGAATATTATACCGTATGTCTAGTGATATTTACTAGCTTACTCATGGATATTGTTTTAATACCCAAAATTTAACATAACAAAACTTACTTTTCATACCTTGTATTACCTAGTGGTATCGATAGTAGGGTTCTTTTATCCGATCATCTGAACATTAAAAAGAGAAATTGTAGAGGTTATATATGAATAAACAAAATACACAATTCTGTTTTTGTACTTTAGCAGTAGGAAGTAAGTATCGGAAACTTGCTGTTTTGTTAGCACAAGATATAGACAAATATTCATCTGGTACTAGTTTGATCATTGCAACTGATAAACCTGAAGACTTTAGCGATTATCCCCAGGTTTTAGCCTTTAAGTATAAAATGCAAGGGGTTAAATACTACCATGACAAGAGATTTGCTATTGCCAAGGCTTTATCTTTATTTAATGCTTGCATTTTTTTGGATTGTGATATGCGAATTGTGGAGGAAGTCCCCAAAGAAATGGCTTGGTTATTAGAACCAGGAATTTCTGCTCGGACTTGTAGAACTATGGCGAAAAAATTTGCTAACGTTGCTGATCAAAAGACGCCTGAAAGCTTGATTCAAGAATTCATCCTCAGCAAAAAGGTCGCCCAAGCATGGCATTTAGCAGCAGGCTGGCTGAATATCCTATTTGTACATGAATATTTATTTTCAGTTACTCAGGGATCGGGCGAGGAAATCAAGGAGTTTTTACGCCTATGGGATAATCTCGCCAATTATTATGAAACTAATGATTGTCATGGTGGTGAGGGTAATGCTATTTCCTTAGCAGCGACTAAAGCGGGAATACCAATTAGATGGAGTAATATGCCAGGTATTTCCTTCTTTAACAACAAAATTGAGATGATTAGGATTCAAAAGGGTGAGTCGAGTATGGAGGAAAAGTCGGAATATTTTAAAGCACACGATACGATATTATTTTCTCAGCAGCCAATCAATAGTTTTATTGACAAATTAAATCGAAAATTTAAACTTCAGTTTCTTTATCGCAAGTTCTGGTTTAGAATCAACAATTTACTCAGTGGAAAAATAAGCGTTGCTCAATTGAATAATCTCCCAACTACTATTAAACTCGCAAAATATGCACAGAATAAGTTAGAATCCAATCAGAGCAAGCCTATTGAAAAAATACCATGCTAGAGAACCTGCAAACCCAAGTTTACCAAATTGAGCAATTTGCCAATACTCTAGTAACTAATCAATTGACTCACCTCAGCTTATGGAGTGTAGGAATCATTTTTGCATCTGGTTTGCTGACCAGCCTCACTCCCTGTATGCTATCTATGCTCCCCATTACCATCGGTTATATTGGTGGTTATGAAGCGAAAACCAGACTCCAAGCAGCAGGTCAATCAACTTGGTTTGCTCTGGGATTAGCTACGATGTTAGCTGGACTAGGAATCATGGCCAGTTTGATTGGTAAAGTTTATGGAAGTGTGGGAATTGGTTTACCCATCATCGTTAGCTTGATGGCGATCGCCATGGGACTAAATTTATTAGAAGCTCTCCCCCTACAATTCCCCTCATTTTTAGGAGAAACAAAGTGGATTTCCCCCAACTTACCTTCAGGATTACGCTCTTACCTCCTGGGACTAACCTTTGGCTTAGTCGCTTCCCCTTGTAGTACCCCCGTTTTAGCTAGCATATTAGGCTGGGTAGCGAATACGCAAGATGTCGTCTTAGGTGCTGTGCTTCTCCTCTCCTACACCGCAGGTTATGTCGCTCCCTTAATTTTGGCAGGTACTTTTACTGCTTCCATTAAAAAAATATTAGAATTACGTCGTTGGTCTGGTTGGATTAACCCTGTGAGTGGGATACTGCTAGTAGGATTTGGAGTTTTTTCTTTACTCTCTCGCATTCCCCTTGGTAACTGATAAACATGACCGGAGAAAATACAACAGTAACCCCAGCCAATACAGCAAATTGGTGGTCTCTTCCCGGAAAATTCCTGCGCAGAGAATTTTTACCTGTAATTACAGATTTAAGACTAGCAATTATCCTGTTTCTGATCATTGCTCTGTTCAGTATTTCTGGTACTGTAATTGAACAAGGTGAGACTCCAGCCTTCTATCAAGCTAATTATCCAGAACATCCCGCCTTATTTGGGTTTCTCTCCTGGAAAGTCATCCAAGTAGTCGGTTTAGACCATGTATACCGGACTTGGTGGTTTCTTAGCCTACTTATATTATTTGGCACGAGTTTAACAGCTTGTACTTTTACCCGTCAACTACCAGCCTTAAAAGCTGCTCAACGTTGGAAGTATTATCAAGAACCAAGAGAATTTCAAAAGTTAGCTTTGAGTGCTGAACTGGGTAATATTCCCCTGAGTTCCCTGATTCCCATCTTACAAAAACAACGTTATCAAATCTTTCAGGAAAAAGACGATATTCTCTACGCTCGTAAAGGAATCATCGGTAAAATAGGACCAATTATTGTCCATATTGGCATAGTTGGGATTTTGTTGGGTGGAATCATCGGCGCATTAACGGGATTTATTGCGCAAGAGATGGTTAGTAGTGGTGACACATTTCAAATCAAGAATATTACTAACGCGGGTCCCTTCACTTCACAGAATGTACTCAAAGACTGGTCTGTGCGGGTAAATCGTTTTTGGATTGACTATACTCCCACAGGAGGAATCGACCAATTTTATTCTGATTTATCTGTTTTGAACAATCAAGCTAAGGAAGTTACCAGAAAACGGATTTTTGTGAATCAGCCTTTGCGCTATCATGGCGTTACTCTCTATCAGACAGATTGGGGAATTTCTAGTATTCGGATTAAATTTAACAATAGTCCAGTTTTTCAATTACCCATGGCGCAATTAGATACTAACGGTAAAGGTCGGATTTGGGGAACTTGGGTACCGACAAAACCTGATTTGAGTCAAGGGATTTCCTTGTTAGCTAAGGATTTACAAGGGATGGTGTTAATTTATGATGCTGAAGGTAAATTAATTAATACCATCCGCGCTGGAATGTCTGCTCCCGTGAATGGTGTAGAGTTAAAGTTACTGGATGTGATTGGTAGTACAGGTTTACAAATCAGGTTTGACCCTGGTATCCCTATTGTTTATGCTGGGTTTGCTTTACTCATGTTGGGTGTGGTGATGAGTTATTTTTCCCATTCCCAAATCTGGGCGCTCCAAGTAGGAGAACAACTTTATATCGGTGGAAAGACTAACCGCGCTCAAGTTGCTTTTGAAACTGAGGTTTTAGCAATCTTAGCGGGTTTAGGGCGGGTTTAGGGTGATGATTTTTGGTGACGCACCTCAATTACAGTATGTACGTTACCCCGAGGTAAAAAATCGGCTTTGATCGTCGCTGCTAATGGGTCGCAAGCAGCGGCGAAATCATCTAAAATTTGGTTGGCTGATTCTTCATGGGAAATATAGCGATCGCGATAGCTATTAATATAAAGTTTCAAAGCCTTTAACTCTACTACCAAGAGGTCGGGAATATAGAGTAAATGAATGGTCGCAAAATCTGGATAACCAGAAAAAGGACATTTACAAGTAAATTCCGGTAAGGTGATATTAATCTCATAACGCCTCCCGACGCGAGGATTAGGAAATGTGATCAATTTCCCATCGGTGATTTCCCGTTCACCATATTTGATTTCTAAATCCGATCGCGGTTCAGTTGAGTGATTATTCATCAGCAATTTTCCCAATCTGGACAGTTTGTATCCTCACGTCCATGAGGATGAATGGCGCACACCAGCAAGTTTCCCCCATAAACTTGACCATGATAGTTCCGACAACCAACACAAGCCGGATTTTTTTCTGCTGTAGCTTCCACTGTGTAAGGAAAGGCTGTAGACATCTCATTATCTATGACTAAATCTTCCAGCTCTGAGTAGATTTCCCAAAAAGGTTCTGTTAAATCATGGAAAAATTGTTGGTCAACTTCGTCAGCTAATGAGGTGTATAGCTGTTCCGAAATCTCACCTGTCATTTCCAAAAAAGCGCCTACCATATCAGTCATTCCCAGGAAGAAGCGTTCTGTCTCATCAGCTAAACTTTCAATAATATCTACTAAGTCTTTTTGCCAATTTTCCATAGAAATAGGGTATATATTGTGGGTTGTAGGGGGAAATCAATCCAATCATTAATTATCTGTTGATTTAATTTCCAGCTGATTCCCTACTCTCGACTCCACGCAATCTTATCACTAGTTGTTTTGTAATCGTTTTAATTCCTGCTGCAATTCTATAACTTTTTGGCGGAGATTACCCACATCATCATTAACGGCGGATTTAGTAGTTGGATCTTCGTCCTCCTCATTTTGTAAAATCTCGATTCGCCGAGGTTCTCCTGGGGGTTTGTTCTCAGTTGTCGGCTCCGATGATTGTGTACTTTGAGCCTGCTTCATCATTTCTTCCACCAGACGGCGAGCATCCTCTGTACTCATTTCGCCTCTTGCTACCATATCATCTGCCAACTTTTGCACTTGCGATCGCAGTTCGGACAACTTTCCCCCTGCTTTCTCACCAGCATAAGAAGCCAGACCGACACCGAGATAAAAAGCTTTTTGAACAATATCTCCAAAACCAGGCATTGTCCGACCGCTCCTAGCCTAAACCTTAAAATTGGGCGACCCGGAGACTACGCCTACCACAAGCATCCCGTATTGCTGCTACCTTCCGGTCCTGACAAGATTTAGGCGTTGAAGTTGCATAGATCCAGGTCTTTTAGAATAATAACACCATTAGTCAAGAATTGTCCGATTCCCCAACAATTATTTATTCGTAAAAATTTAGTAAAAATTTAGTAAAAATTTATACTATTTCATCTGGTGACGAATACCCTCAATCGGCCAGTTAGTTAGTTGAGCGAGAGTCTGTGCTTCTTGTTCAAACCGTTGGGGTAAAGATTGCTCATATTCCCGAATAGCAGGACAATGACTCTCTCCTGTAAATGGATGTTGGAGAATATAACGCCCTTGAAAAAATTCTTGATGGGAAGTTTCTTGGAACATCAAATCCTCTGGAAATTCATTGCGGGTATAGCGTACATGTAACCGTGTGAGAAAATTATTCTGCGTACCATAATTGGCATCATCTACCCAAAATACGCCTGCGTCCTTTAACTCTTGAGGGTTGAGGGGTTGAGCCGAACAAGGATCGCAGCTATTCATATTCCAGGCGTATTCCAGGAAAGCTACTTTCTTATCTTCTCTCGTATAGGCGGTTTGAAACATGGATTTATAAAAGTGACCAAATTCCTGTTTGACAAACATAGGAATATTCACATTTGAGGGAACCTTGACAGTCCGGTAGTTGGTAATTTCTGCTTGTCCTTGAGAGCTCAGGAGATAAATAATTAAGTCTTGCTCAGTTTTGGCATTTACCATACCCAAACGGATCGGTAACATGAACCTACCTGACTCGTAAGAAATTTGTAATGGGCGCAGAAATTCCTCTCCAGAATCATGAAATTTATGTAAGTTGACTTTAGCGACAAAAAACTTCATAGAGGAACGAATATAAGGTTGAAGTAATTGTTTCGCTCCTACGGGAATTTTGTAACCGTTGAGGTTGAGCCAAGTTTCTAGTCCACCTGATTCCTTGGCGCTGAGAATGACAATATCATATTCACCCACATTAAATTTTGCTTCTACAGTTATTCCTAAAGTATTGCTACTTTTGGGCATGTCTCTACTCTCTCCACCTCTCGCACCCGCCATAGGTGCTTCATCTTCCAAAAAAGGAGCGCAGGGGTCTGAGTCGAAATATTCCACTAGTCGGGGAGCGCTAAACGCATCTAATCGTTCCACAATTTTTGGGGAAGCTACTTTGACTTGATCTTTGGTGATCGATGTGGGAACAGGTACAACTAGAGCAAAGTTTTTCACATCGCCTTGAAAATCATTCGCCATGGTTAACACAGTCTGTCCATGATTCCGAGCAAGGATTACTTGTGATGCTTTATTGTACAAATGAGTATCAGCCTTGGCGACATAAAACCCACAAAAAGCCCAAGCTGCTGGCGTAGAACTAAATACAAAGATAGATACCAGCATCAATGAGCATAATAAGCGTAAGTATTTGAGTAAATACTGCGAAAAATTTTTCATCTTGACCTTATTTCATGCGACGACGAATATCCTGAATTTTCCAATCAGTTAGTTGAGCAAGACTTTGCGCTTCTTTTTCCTTCCGTCTGAACAAAGACTGTTGATATTCCCTACCAGCGGAACAGTTGAGTTCTCCTGTAAATGGATATTGGAGAATATAACGTCCTTGAAAAGATTCTCGGTCAGAAGTTTCTTGAAACATCAAGTCTTCTGGAAATTTATTGCGGCTATAACGCACATGTAACCGAGTGATAAACACCCCACTTGTCGGATAGGGACGACGGAACCGAGGTGATATTGGTGGCGGATTAGAATTACCGTTTAACCAAAATACCCCAGCTTGCTCCAATTCTTCAGGATTTAGAGGGTCATCGGAACAAGGGTCACAACTACCCATATCCCAAGCGTATTCTAGAAAAGCTACTTTTCTGTCTTCTCTGATGTAAGTTTTCTCAAACATGGATTTATAAAAGCCGCCAAATTCCTGTTTGACAAAAATGGGAATGTTGACATTGGAGGGAACTTTTACAGTCCGGTAGTTGGTGACTTCTGCTTGTCCTTTGGGTGAAAGGATGTAGAGAATTAAATCTTGCTCAGTCTTAGCATTAGCCATACCCAAGCGGATCGGTAACATGAACTTGGCGGACTGGTAAGAAATTTGTAACGGTCGGAGAAATTGCTGTCCAGATTCGTCAAATTTGTCCAAATTAACTTTGGCGACAAAGAATTTCATCCCAGAACGGATATAAGGTTGAAGTAGTTCTTTTGCTCCTCGGGGAATTTTATAACCATTCCGATGTAACCAAGTTTCTAGTCCACCTGATTCTTTAGCGCTGAGGATGAGAATGTCGTATTCCCCCACATTAAATCGTGCTTCGACTGTTACACCTAAGCTACTATCTTTTTTGCGGTCCATACGATTAGCTGCTCTTCCCATAGGAGCCGCAGGTAATGCTTTGCTGAAATTATAAACAGGAGCACAAGGGTCAGGATCGAAGTATTCAACTAATCGTGGTGCGCTAAACGCATCTAATCTTTCCACAATTTTCGGGGGAGCCACTTTGACTTGCTCTTTTTTGATTAATGTGGGAACAGGTACAACTACAGCAAAGTCTTTCACTTTTCCTTGAAAGTCATTCGCCATTGTTAAAACGGTGCGATCGCCGGACCGCGCTATGACAACTTGGGAAGCTTTGTTATATAGTTTGGTATCGGCTTTCGCTACATAAAATCCACAGAAAGCCCAAGCTGCTGGCGTGAAATTGAATATAACTATTACTACCAGCAGTAAAGAAACCAATAGGCGAAAAAATCTGTTCATGGCGTTTATATTTGGACTTGTAACAGAGGATTTATCACTTTTCTCTCTTTTAACCAAGTAAATCTGGGTGATGACCAGATAGTATCGATGAGCATTGTCAATGGCGCTAAGATAAACAACGCCCAGAAAACTGCTGTCGGGAGAAAGAAATAATTCCGCAGAATAAAGGTGAGAACTGCGATCGCTACCGCCCAAATCATCCGTCCAGTCCGAGAATTGGGAATGGAACGGGGGTCAGTAATCATAAACAGAGCAAACAGGATTAAAGAACCACTCGACAAACGGTGAAAAAACACATCCCAAGTCCAACCCAACCACATGTTACGCATAGCTTCTAGGAAAGAGTAAGCACCTAAGAACGCCGCTGTAGTGTCCCAACGCCCAATCCGATTTAAAATCAAACCGCCTGTCCCCAGGAATATTAATACATACCACCAATCCTCTCCCCATTGTCCAGGAGAAACCCAAGCATTATGAGTCAGGGACAAAGCAGAAATAATCCCAAAGTTAGCTGGGTTGAAAAAATGTTTATGGTCTATTTGGAAGATAAACTTACTCCCTATGGCTGCGAATGCGGCGATCGCCATTGTCCTCCAGTCATCGGTTCGCAGTAGTAAACTCAGTCCTAACGCAGTGATCAGTGCACTACGAATATTACTCGTTAGTCCTTTACCGCTAACTAATGACAGCAGTAATTGAGTGATGACGCAAGTGGCGATCGCTACGGCGATAAATTCTGGATGGATTGTCCAGTCTCTCGTTCCAATCCCTAAAACCAGAAAACAGGCGAGAAACAGAATTTGGTAATCTCGAATATCCTTAAACAACATTTACCTCTACTTCAGGGATCTCCCTTAGATTTCTTATCAATCTAGTCGAGCCTGGGGATAAATGAGGTCGTTGTTACAAATTTTGTTACAGTATTGGGATTTAGCCTGGTTATACTACAATCCTCAACTGCTCTGTTAGGGGATTTTATGGTTAGAAAGTTCCCCTTTCCCTCTTAATATCCTTTTGTCCGTTTGCTACCCAAACCCCCTAACGATTTCTGCTAGACTTGCCCAATCTTTGAGCAGTAGCTAAATCTATTTTTTTGATAGTTGGTTCATTAATGTTGTTTAAGTCAACATCATAATAGTCATCAACACCTTCATTGGAATCATTCTGAGAATTTAATACATATCTCCGTTCTCCAACTTTAATAAGTTTTTGAAACAGATAATCTTTACCTATATAATGGATTCTTGATTTTTGACCTTTTTGTAAAATAGCTAATCTTATAAAACCATCTTGTAAGGTAAGAATAGAAAACAATAGATGAGTCGAATAATGGGCGCAGTTTTGCCGAAATTCAAGCCAATCCTCCCAGAATTATCGTCAAAACCTCAGCCGAAGATAACCAAGTTATTAAAATTAGTATTGCTGATAATGGTAAGGGTATGAGTGAAGAAGTTAAACAAAGAATTTTTGATCATTTATTCACTACTAAAGCTGTTGGTAAGGGTACAGGTTTAGGCTTAGCGATCGCCAAGCAAATCGTGGAAGAAACTCATGGTGGAAAATTGAGTTGTAATTCTGTCTTAGGTAAGGGTACAGAATTTGTGATTCAGATTCCTATCGTCTAAAGCTATTTAACGGAGAAGACAGGCGAGAGGAAAAGTTAAATACTCTAAGAAAAATAACTTCCAGATGAATTGATAAAATTGAGCGATCGCACTTTTATCCTCCAAATTCACAACGCGACTCTTCCACCACACCAGGATTAAGCTGAGTACATGACTAGCGATCAAAAAGAGGGAGTTAACAGCTGCTATTTTTAAAACACCCACCACCAGCATACCCAAATAGCACCCAGTCAATACCCAGAGAGCAATATTGAATACTGCTTGTTTTCCCAGTTGAATTGTGAAGGTAGTAATGTTGTAGAGTCGGTCGCCCTCCAAATCGGGAACATCTTTAAAAATGGCGATCGCTACAGTAAATAAGAGAATAAAAGCGGTCAATACCCAAATAGTCGCCGGAATCTCCCAAACCTTTCGTCCTAGCCAGTTAAAATGGTAATACAAGCCTAAATTGACCACTGTTCCCCGCACTGAGAAAATACACAAAGCCGCCCAAAAGGGAAATTGCTTCAGGCGAATAGGTGGTAAAGAATACGCTGTACCAATGGCTAAACTAATTGCTACCATTGCTAATAAAAAAGGACCGTTCAGCCAAGCTAAGGCGATCGCCAAAATACCGCAAATCCCCACAATCAACTTTCCCTGCTCCGGGGTAAACTCTCCTGAAGCTAGAGGTAAATCAGGTTTGTTGATTTTGTCAATCTCAATATCTTCTAATTGATTCAGACCAACGATGTATATATTACCACATATACAAGCAGTCCAAGCACCTAAGACTTGGACTAATTGCACCCCAGAGAAATTTGTTGAGGTAATAGCAATGGTAATCAAGTATAAAGCCAGAACACTTAAACTTGTACCAATAATTGTGTGTGGACGGGAAAATTTCCAGAAAGCATAAGACCAGCTTTGAAAAGATTTTAATGAATAAATCAGGGGATAAATTTGTTTATATAACTGATTCATGAGATTTAATGGGATTTAATGGGATTTAATGGGATTTAATGGGATTTAATGGGGTTTATTTCCACATAATAACCCAAAGCGGATTAATCCCGACTGATATCCTTGACGCATTAACCCTAAAGAAAGCGCTCCTTGAATTGTACTCCAACCAGAAAACAGTAATCCCAGAATTGCTTGGGGAGTAATCGCTGAATCAATCACCACATTCCAAAACGGAGCAACTGCTGTTGACCAGTCAGCTTGACGGAGATTATTTAATGGGAGTTGGTGGGCGATCGCCACATACTCTGGTAAAGATATGACAAAAGGTAAACAATATACCCGATAAATCTCCTGTAATTGCTTTTGTTCATCTGCTGTTAATGGTGAATTCTCTGTGGGTCGATGACACCAAGTCGCCATAATCAAAGTCCCGCCAGGCTTTAATACCCGATAGCACTCTTGGAGAAACTGGGTTTTATCTGGCATATGTTCACCACTTTCGAGTGACCAGACCAAATCAAAGGAATTCTCTGCAAAAGGCATTTCTTGAGCATTTGCGACGATGAATTTACTTCTAGCCTGCAAATTAGCATTTACAGCCCGTTCCATGGCTCTCTGGGCTTGTACAGGACTTAATGTAATTCCTGTTGCATGAGCATTGAACTTATTTGCCAGGTATAAAGAACTTCCGCCAATACCACAACCTACATCAAGAATGTTCTCAGCATCTTTTACCCCTGACCATGTGAGTAATTCCTCAATTAAATCAATTTGCGCTTGACGACGCTCTTTTTGCTGGGTTCCATCAGCACCATAGTAGCCATGGTGCATATGTTCTCCCCAAATCTGTTCCCATAGACTTGAGGAAGCATCATAAAATTGTTGGATTTTTTTGTAGAGGACTTTGTTCATAATTTTAGGTGTAGGGACTTCTTGAATATTATCTTTACCCTACACCCTACACCCTACACCCTACACCCTACACCCTATACCCTATATCCTTCTACTTTTCTGGGGTAGAGACAGGAACAACTACACTGTTATTAGTAGAATTATCACTATTATTAGCAGATGGAGTGGCTTTTTGGCTAGATTTAGCCTTTTTAGGAGGAATCAAAGCAATAGAAATTTGCTGAACCATTTGCTGGACTTTTCCTGCTTGCTCAGTGTCACCCTGTTTACGATAGATGCGTAGTGCATGTTTAAAATATTTATTTGCTGATTTCAAATCGCCTTGATTATATAGAGTTACACCCAAATTGTAATAGAGGGATGGATTTTGAGGGTTTTGATGAATACCTTTTTGGTAAACTTTAATCGCTTGATCGGCTTTACCTTGCAGGATTAAAAGGCTACCTAAATTGTTATAAGCTACTGTGTTACTAGGGTCTAAATTGAGGGCTTGTTGGTAACTGGCGATCGCCGCATCAATGAAACCTTCTTGTTGCTGGGCGAAAGCTAAATTGAAGGTAGCATTCACATTGCTGCTATCTAGCTCAGTCGCCTTTTGATAAGCAGCGATCGCTTCTTGGTGTTGTCCTCGTTCATCTAACAAGACTGCTAAATTATACTGAGCCGTTGCCATTTGGGGATTGACAACTAATGCTTGACGATAAGCAGTTATAGCTGCTTCTTTGTCTCCTTTTTGCTGTAATGCGAAGCCTATGTTGTAGTATGCGTCACTGAGTTTAGGATTGATTTTAATAGCTTCTTCATATTCTTGAATAGCCAAATCCCAGCGATTTTGCTGTAATAAAATATTACCTAAGTAACTGTGCGCATCCGCAATGTTGGGGTCAAACTCCAAAGCGTGACGGAAAGCTGCTTCTGCATCCTTGAAGTCGTGGCGATTATAGCGTGTAACTCCTATCTGGAAAAAACTAGCCGCTTCTAAATCATGAGAAACTAAGCCTTCTGCGAGTAACTTGCTTCCTGGTAAAGTCAAGAGTAAAAATATTGAGCTAGCAAAGCATAGTCTGAGTAATGGTTGTAGTTGTAGAGGTTTTGGAGACATGTGGGTATTACCTATATTTATCGATAACTCTTTATAAGCCAGATTACCCATAACTGCATCCAAAACTCCTAATTTCTTACTCAACCTAAAGTAATCTATAAATAACTGCTCCTGTAGACTCATGGTTAGTAGTTTCCATCAGCTGATCGCTACAGATACTAGCGAGGACAGAGCGCACATCGGCTGTAGGTTTACCTAGTTCAATCACAGCATCAGCTAAGGATATCGCACCTCCTTGACGTTGGGCTAATTTTAAAAGTTTGATTGTATCAGTTTGTGGATTTGTAGCCAAAGCTTGTTCTGGCTGTAATTGTAATACTAGCGGATGAGAGGTTTCGCCTTGTGTTTTTTCTCCCACATTAATCACGATAGTTTGAGTCTGAGGTGCTTGATTGGGTAGATTTCCCCCACGTAAGGCTAGATGTTTAAGATTTTGCTCATCTACCATTCCAGGAATCAGAACTAAATCTACAAGTTGACCAATACCGAATAAACCCCATGTAAATAGATAAATCGTACCTGCAATTACTTGACCAGCGTAAATACGGTGGATACCACCCAATCCCATCAGCCAAAGTAGCCAGAGAACATATGCTGTTTTTTTGTTGATCATGCTTCTGTTTAGTAATGCTTTTTATAGTCTGTATTATTTTTAACAGGCATACTAGGTTTACTGTACTAAAGACAGTTTTTCTTATCTATCTTAACAATCCAGGTGGGGAAAGAAAGACTTGGTACTCACCGAATAACTGATGGGATTAATCTACTTTTGTTCTAAAGTGAAGTAAAGGCCATCCATCAAGTGTGGAGAATCAGAATCGTGAAGTTACGACGACCGATTTTAGTGGGAGGATTGGGGTTGTCCTTTTCTCTCTGGATGTTAAACAGTTGGCATGATTCAATATTTCAGGCGGTTGAGTTCCTGGGAGTGAGTACAATAGCTGTAAGCGGAGGTTTGTGGTTGTTGGGGAAAAATCGCCCCCAGGTTGCTCCACAGAAGGATCATGATGTTGTTGACCGCAAAACTGTAACTTTGGCGATCGCCAAAACTGCTGCTGTCATTAACCAGTTAGCGCAAGTAGCAGCGAATCATCCAGCGCTATTAAACCTACAGGAAAACCTGGCGCAACTTTCTTTAGAGTTAGACAGAAAGGAAATGCGAGTGGCGGTAACTGGTGGGAAGTCAGTTGGGAAAAGTGCTGTGATGGAAATATTAAAGAATGTGGAGATATTACCAGAGACTCCGCTAAATTTTTCGGAAACAGCACCTCTATTTACAGAACTGAGCCACGATAGCGAAATTTTTTCCGCAGTCCAAAATTCTGATTTTGTCTTATTCCTGACAAATGGGGATTTGACAGATTCCGAATTTCAAGCTTTACAACAGCTAAAATCAGCAAAACAGCCAGCGATGTTGGTTTTTAGCAAGCAAGACCAATATATGTCGGATGAACGGTTAGCTATTCTAGCATCTTTAAAGCAGCGCTTCCCAGGAAAAGTCGTTGCTATTGCAGCTGCTCCTCTTCCCGGAAAAGTTCGCAAGTATGAAAATGATGGTTCAGTCAGGGAATGGATGGAACAAAGAACGCCAGATGTTACGGAGCTAACAGCGAATTTAGCAGAAATCTTCACTCTTGACAAACAGCAGTTAGTTTGGGCGACAACTATGCGAAAAGCTTTGTTGCTGAAAGCTGAAGCAAAAAATCTGCTGAATGAAATTAGGCGCGATCGCAGTACCCCTATTATAGAGCAGTATCAATGGATAGCAGCTGGTGCGGCGTTTGCGAATCCAGTTCCCGCCCTTGATATCTTAGCTACTGCGGCGATTAACGCCCAACTGGTGATGGATTTGGGAAATATCTATCAGCAAAAAATTTCCTTAGAACAGGCGCAAACTGTAGCTGGAACAATGGGAAGTTTAATGTTGAAACTGGGTTTAATTGAACTTTCTACAAAAGCTGTAACTGGGATTCTGAAAACTAATGCTGCTACTTTTATAGCTGGAGGATTAGTGGAAGGTGTCAGCGCTGCTTATCTGACTAGAATCGCTGGATTGAGTTTAGTTGAGTATTTGGCACAGCAAGAGGTCGCCTTAGATACTGGAAAAGTATTTAATCTTGACCAATTACGCCCAGTTTTGACCAATGTATTCCAGCAAAATCAGCAAATGGCTTTTCTGCAAACTTTTGTTAAGCAAAGTGCAAAACGTTTGTTACCAGAGGTTAAGCCTGTTGAGCTTGTAGGTTGAATACTATCTGACGCTAAGACGCTAAAGGTAACTTTACGTCTTGGCTAAATCAAAAATTCTTTTTCAGAATTATACTAGTAAAATTGGTTTGAAGCGAGATTTTAAATATAAACAGTACGAAAAATCTGAAATCTGTTAAATACGAGAGCAAATTTATGGCAAATAATAATATTAGCAATTCCCAGCTTAACCACTTAATTAATCCTGAAATTAAATATGATGAATTTTATCTACTTTTGCAAAAAATTGCTCAAGAAGAAGATATCCAAACAGTTTTAGAAATTGGTTCATCTTCAGGACAAGGAAGTACTGAAGCCTTGGTTAATGGGTTAAGACATAACCCTAACAAACCAAAACTATTTTGTATGGAAGTTTCCGTATCTAGATTTAATCAATTAAAGAAAAATTATGAAAATGAATCATTTGTTAACTGTTATAATGTCTCCTCTGTATCGTTAGATGATTTTGCAGATGAACAAGAAGTTATTGACTTTTACAATACTACTCGAAGCTATTTAAATTCTTTTCCTCTTGAGCAAGTTCTAGGATATTTGAAACAAGATATTGATTATGTAAAGCAGTCAAGAGTATTTCAATATGGGATAGAGATAATTAGGCAAGAACACAAAATAGACCTTTTTGATTTGGTTCTAATTGATGGTTCAGAATTTACTGGTAATGCAGAATTCAATAAAATATATGGAGCGAAATTTATTTGTTTAGATGATATCAATACCTTCAAAAATTATCATAATCATCACGCACTACTCGCAGATTCAAATTATGTTCTAGTAAAAGAAAATATCTATCTCAGAAATGGATACTCTGTTTTTAAACGAGTTAGAGAAATTGAAACCTACTTGACTTACTATGAATTATCTGAACAAATACTGGTCAGTAAAATTGTACGAAAAGGGATGTTGGTTTTTGATATTGGAGCCAATACTGGCAATTATTCAATACTGCTAAGTAAATTAGTTGGTTCTACAGGTAGAGTCTATTGTTTTGAACCAACATCAACCATCTTTAATAAATTAGAGGAAAGATTAACTAACTTCAAATGTAGCAATGTCTATCCATTTAAAAAAGCAGTTTACTCTGAAAATATACTAATAGATTTCAACGAATTTCCAGATAATTTTTCATGGAATAGCATTGGTAAACCAGAAATGAAAGATCCTGAGTCTGGAGAGCAGATTCCAATTGTTAAAACTGAAATTGTTGAGGCAGTTACACTAGACTTTTTTTGTGAACAGAATAATATTAACGAAATTGACTATTTAAAAATTGATGTTGAAGGAGCAGAAAGTGATGTATTAAGTGGTGCAGTCAATCTTTTGAAAAATAAAAGAGCCAGATTTATTCAGTTTGAAATTTCCCAAAATATGTTAAAAGGATTAAATCGAGAGGCTAAGTCTACTTTTGATATTTTAGCTGAATATGGTTATGAATGTCACCAGATAACACGATATGGCGAAATTGGACAAGCGGTTAAAGATTCTAACTCATTCTATGAAAATTATATCGCATTCCCTGTATTACCGATTCATTTTTTTACAATCGTTCTCAACGGTCAACCATTTATTCGTTATCACATAGAGATTTTAAAACAACTTAGTTTTAAATGGCACTGGCATATTATTGAAGGTATCGCAGAATTAAAGCATGATACTGCATCGAATATTCCATCAGGTGCATATATTAGTGATGAAATTCATCACAAAGGTCGGAGTAATGATGGTACTACAGACTATCTAGATGAACTCGTACAGCAGTATCCTGATAATATAACTGTATATCGTCAGCCAGAAAATGTTTTTTGGGATGGTAAACAGGAAATGCTAAATGAGCCATTATCTAATATTACCGAAGAATGTTTATTATGGCAAATTAATGCAGATGAATTATGGACAATTGATCATATTTATAGTGCAAGAAACGCATTTATTAAAAATCCTCATAAAACTGCTGCTTTCTATTATGGCTGGCATTTTGTAGGCGAGAAACTGATTATAAGTACGCGTAATATTTATCCCTATCCACCACAGGAATGGTTGAGAACTTGGAGATATCAACCAGGAGCAGTCTGGGTAGCGCATGAGCCTCCAATGTTAGCAGAGCCTTTATCAAATGATGAATGGCAAAATATTGCAGGAGTAGATCCTTTTCTACCTGAAGATACTGAAAGTCTTGGGTTGATTTTTCAGCATTTTGCTTATGTAACACAGGAGCAACTTAAATTTAAGGAAAAATATTATGGCTATGGGGATGCTGTTTCTCAATGGGAAGCTTTACAGAAAATTACTGCATTTCCCGTCTTTTTACGAGATTATTTTGGATGGGTAAAAGATAACACAATGGTTGATACATCTGATTCCTACAGAATAATACCAATTGCACAAAGAGATGTAAGCAATAATAGTTGGCGATTCCTAAAACCAGAGGAAGTACAGCAGCAAATCACTCAGATTAAAAAGCCGACACCAATAATTATGATTGATGCTGTATGCTTCCAGTTATCTCAAACTGATATAGGTTCTATTTGGAAATCTTTACTATCTGAGTGGGCAAAGACTAAGTTTGCAAAGCATATTATTGTAATTGATCGTGGAGGAACAACCCCTAAAATTCCTGGATTGAAATACCGCCATGTCACTAGTTATAACTATAATAATGTGGCTGTTGATCGGGAAATGCTCCAGCAAATATGTGATGAGGAAAGTGTTGATATATTTATCTCGTCTTATTATACAACACCAATTACAACACCTTCCGTTTTCTTCGCATATGACATGTTTCCAGAAGTCTTTAACTGGAATATGTCTCATCCTATGTGGCGCGAGAAACACTATGCTATCGAACAAGCAACCGCTTATATTGCTATCTCAGAAAATACTGCTCAAGATTTAGTCAAAGTTTTTCCCGATATTCAGCCAGAATCTATATTCACTGCTCCTAGTGGAATTAATCATCAAGTATTTTCACCCGTATCACAGGAAAATATTAGTCAATTTAAAAATAAATATGGTATTCTTAAGCCCTACTTTCTCTTAGTCAATGCTGGTAGTGGGTATGAAAATAGTATTTTATTTTTCCAGTCTTTTTCCCAATTAATTAATAGCTATGGATTTGATATTATACTTGTATCTAGTGATGGTGTAGTATTACCTGAATTTAGAACCCATACGTTAGGTAGCATAGTCCAAATATTGCAACTCACCGATGAAGAACTAGCGGCTGCTTATTCTGGTGCAGTAGCGTTGGTTTATCCTTTTAAATATGAGGCTTTTGGTAGACCCATATTGGAAGCTATGGCTTGCGGTTGTCCTGTAATTACCTGCCCTAATGCCTCAATTCCTGAGATAGCGGGAGAGTGTGCTATATATGTTAAAGATGATGATGTAGATGGATTGGCTGATGCTCTTTGTGAAATACAAAAACCCAGGCTACGTAAATCACTAATTAAGGCGGGTAGAGAACATGTGCAAAATTTCTCTTGGACGAAAATGGCAGAAAGCATTACATCTGCTTTGATTCACACTACCCTTCTATCTTTACATCTAACAGAAAATAATTTTATTGTTTTCCCTGATTGGTCACAACCTGAAGATCAGGTCAGTTCAGCTTTAGCAGAAGTAATTAGAACTTTAGGGACTTACCTAAATAATCAAAAGGCAACTCTATTAATTAATTTAAGTACTATTCCTTACGAGGATGCTCAACTCTTGTTAGCTAGCTTAACCATGAGTCTAATCATGGAAGAAGGTTTAGACATAAGCACAGAAATAGAAATTTCTCTGGTAAATAATTTAGCCGATATGCAATGGGAAGCTTTGTTACCTCGCATTCGAGCCAGAATTATTTTGGCAGATGAAGATATTTCAACTGTAGCGCAAATACATGTGGATAAACTGCCATCTTATTTACTTTCGGGTTTAAGCAGTCAAATCCAAAACTTTTTTTGATCCGATGATAGGAAAGCGATCGCAATAGGGTAAGTTATATCCAGAACTAAGCAATACAGCTTTCATCATACCCATTTCTGGAGAAACCCCCATGCTTAACCCCCAATTACAGGCTAAATTCCTACAACATCTCAACAACCGTAAGAAGAATAACGAAGAAGGTTTTACTCTAATTGAACTTCTCGTTGTAATTATTATTATTGGTATTCTGGCAGCGATTGCATTACCCTCCTTGCTCGGTCAGGTGAATAAAGCTAAACAAGCTGAAGCTAAGAACTACACTGGTGTAGTTAACCGTGCTCAACAAGCTTACTATCTAGAATATACTGGTTTTGCTAGTAGTCTTAGCCAATTACAGGTAGGGATCAAGAGCCAAACTACCAACTATCTATACAATATTTCCTATGGCGGTACTGGTTCAGAATTTATAGGTCAAGCTCAAGGCAGTCCATCAACATTGAAATCTTACTATGGTGCAGTAGGCACAATCACCGGAAATGACGCTACCTCTGAAGCTTTAACAATAGCTATAGCCTGCGAATCTAATCTTCCTAATACTTCAGTTCCAGGAAATGAGTATAGTGCTACTACATGTGATACTACTAATGTTAATGGTTTTACTTCATTAGCTAGATAAGTCGCTATGTGAGACTTTGGCAAATAATCGTTTAGGCATTTTCAGCCATTGAATTAATTGGGTAGTGTGTCTACACTCTACCCGATTTTTACAGTTTTTTCTATCAAGGGTTGTCCTTGTCTTTTCATGATAATATTTCAAATATATTTCTTTAACCAATTTATAAACTTCTTAAAATTTCTATGTCTTCTGAAACTATTACAAATCAATGGCATCAACGCGGAATAGAATATTTCTTAAAAGGTAATTATAGTCATGCTGCTAGTCTTTATGAACATGCAATTACTATAGAGACTGAGGTTAAATCACATTATTGGTATTTGGGATTAGCATTACTATTGCAGGGTCAGGAAGTAGAAGCCCAGACAACTTGGTTAATGGCGTTGATGGAAGGAGAAGCCGAGCAAGTTAATGCTTGGAATGCTGAGTTAAGCAATATTTTGCAAACAGAGGCTGAACGACAAGAAGAACTACAAGAATATTCAGTCGCTTTTAAAATCCGGCAAAATATTCAAGAAATTTCTCCTGAAAATATTCATAATCTTCTACATCTGTTGAATTTAACTATCAAATTAAAAACCTATAGAAATGAAGATTTAGAAGAACTGGGAATAATTAAAATTCTCCAATCTGAACCAAGGGTGGAAGTTAATTTAGATCTGTTAGCTAAAACTTTAAAAGATGTTTTAAGTAATGCCCCTTTTTATCCATCCACAATAGAATTTGCAGAAGTTAGTTCATCAATATTCGTAAATAATCACCAGACTTTCATCAATATATTATTACCTGCGGCATCTGAAATTGGTTATGCTCATAGACAACCTAAGATTGCATCGCGTTTAACCGAAATTCTTCTAGATGTTGATCCTAACAATACTGAATGTTTAACCCATTTATCAGCTTTTTACCAAAACGCGGGCGAGTTTGATAAAGGTATAGAAACTGCCAAACTACTTTGTTCCTTAGTGGAAACTTTGCCGGAAAAAATTTCTGCTAATCGTCAACTATTGCGGGGATTAATGTCTGCTGGAGGTCATTGGGAAGAGTCTTGTGCCGTTAATCAGCTGCAAGAAGAATTGATATTAGCACTGATAGAGCAAAATCCTAGAGATTTGCAGCAACTAAATATAGCGCGACTGTTTAACGCCAATTATTTCGCTTACTATATTGATGATAACGCCGAAAAAAAAAGAAAAATTCAAAATAAATTACTTCAGCTTTGCCAAGAGAATCGTGCTATTTATGCTCAATCACAAATAGAGTGTTATGCTCAAGGACATATAAACCGAAAAAAGCAAGGTTTTTCAGACGAAAAAATTAAAATAGGTTATATATCTAATTGCTTAAGAAGTCATTCCGTAGGTTGGCTAGCAAGATGGCTTCTGCAATATCATGATCGAGATAAATTTGAAATTAATGGTTATTTTGTGAGTAATAGTAATATTACATATGATTTATTGCATAAATGGTATGTTAACCAAGTAGACAAAGCATACAAATCAAGTAATATATGGTCATTAGCCGAAGAAATTTATAAAGATGAAGTAAACATCTTAGTTGATTTAGATAGTATTACTTTAGATACTACTTGTGAAGTTGTAGGAATGAAACCAGCACCAGTTCAAGTTACTTGGTTAGGGTGGGATGCGGCGGGTAGTTCATCTGTAGACTATTTCATTGCCGATCCATATGTTTTACCGGAAACGGCTCAAGAATATTACTGCGAAAAAATTTGGCGGTTACCTCAAACTTATATAGCTGTAGATGGTTTTGAGGTGAATGTTCCCAAGGATCGCCGCGATCAATTAGAAATTCCTAGTGACGCAGTTGTTTATTTTTGTGCTCAAAGAGCGTTTAAACGGCATCCAACTATCACAAAACTGCAATTAAGAATTATTAAAGAAGTTCCCAATAGTTATTTCTTAATTAAAGGGATGTCTGATGAAAAATCTATTCAGAACCTTTTTCATCAGCTAGCGGAGGAAGAGGGTGTAGATTCTACAAAATTGCGGTTTCTTCCAGATTCTCCTTCTGAAGGAGTTCACCGAGCTAATTTAGGTATTGCTGATATAGTATTAGATACTTATCCATATAATGGAGCTACAACAACTCTAGAAACATTATGGATGTGTATTCCCATGGTTACGCGAGTAGGTGAACAATTCGCTGCTCGCAATAGCTATACTATGATGATAAATGCAGGTATTAAAGAGGGTATTGCTTGGACTGATGAAGAATATCTGGAATGGGGTGTGCGTTTAGGAAAAGATGAGTCTTTGCGACAGCAAATTGCTTGGAAGTTAAAAAAATCAAGGGATACATCGCCTTTATGGAGTGGTCAGAAATTTACCCTTGAAATGGAAAAAGCCTATGAGCAAATGTGGAAAAACTATCTACAAAAAGAAGAATAAATGAAAAAATATAACACCATCATTCTCGGTGCAGGTTTTACTGGATTAGCAGCAGGTTTATCATCTAAGTGTCCTGTATTTGAAGCACTCAATCACCCAGGAGGAATCTGCGGCTCTTACTATATTAGACCCGAAGATAGTCAGCGACAGATCAACTGTCCAGATGATGGGGAAGCTTATCGATTTGAATATGGCGGTGGACATTGGATTTTTGGTGGAGATCCCTCTATATTGCGCTTCATGCGATCACTCACCCCACTGAAATCTTATCATCGCAGTTCTGCTATCTATTTTCCTGAACAAGATTCATATATTCCTTACCCCATCCAAAATCATCTGAGCTATTTAAGTAAAGATGTAGCTGCTAAAATCTTGACGGAGATCACTTCGGTAGCTATGAATAAGCCTAGTACTTTAGCCGATTGGCTATATCAAAGTTTTGGTAAAACCCTGACAGACTTATTTTTTGCTCCATTTCATCAACTTTATACAGCTGGACTTTGGCAAGAAATTGCTCCCCAAGATGCTTATAAATCACCTGTGAATTTATCCACAGTCATTCAGGGTGCTTTTAAAGAAACTCAGTCCGTAGGATATAACACGACTTATGTATATCCTACAGTTGGTTTAAATGCATTAGCTCAGAAAATAGCTAGCTCATGCGATATGCAATATGGTAAAAAGGTGGAGAAAATTGATGTAACAGGTAAACAAGTATGGTTTGCTGATGGTACCAATATCCAATACCAAGAAATTATTTCCACCCTACCGTTGAATAAAATGATCGAAATCACAGGTTTGCAAACAGCAGCAGAACCAGATCCTTACACATCAGTATTAGTGCTTAATATTGGAGGTATTAAAGGTAATAAATGTCCTAGTGAACACTGGCTCTACATACCTAATAGTAAATCAGGTTTTCATCGGGTTGGTTTTTATAGTAATGTAGATCCATCATTTCTACCTGTTTCTTCTAGAGCTAATGGCGATCGCGTGAGCATTTATGTAGAAAAGGCTTACCGGGGTGGTAATAAACCAACCGAAGATGAAATCGAACAATATAGTCAATCAGTTGTAGAGGAATTATCTAGTTGGGGCTTTATTGAAAAAGCCGAAGTGGTAGATCCTACATGGATTGATGTAGCTTATACTTGGTCTTGGTCAGGGTCTAGTTGGAAACAACAAGCGCTTGGAACCTTGGAAGAACAAGATATTTATCAAGTCGGAAGATTTGGGCGCTGGATATTTCAAGGAATTGCAGATTCAATTCGAGATGGTTTTATTATAGGAGCAAGTTTAGCAAATTACTAAGCTCGCAGTTCTTAATTCTCTAGCTCAATAGTAATTATCGAATATAATTTGGAGACTATGATAATTGAAGAGAATAATCAGCTTTATACAATAGAGAAACTACAACAAACAGCAGTAGAATATTTCGCCGATGGAAAATATGATGAGGCGATATTAGTCTACGAGCAATGCATTGAGTTGGAACCGAATATAATTTCTAATTATTGGTATTTGGGACTTAATTTATTAATAAGTGGTGATAAATTACAAGCTCAGATTATTTGGTCATCCATTATAGAAAACTTGGAAGATGAGCGTGATGACTATATCAATCAATTATTGCAAGTTTTGTTAGAAGCAGCTCTCAATTTTATCCAAGCGGATAATCTATCAACTGCTGAAGAAATATATAAGCAAATTCTAGAAATTGATCCTACTTGCATTTTAGCTTCTACAAATATAGGTCTAATATATTCAGACCAATGTAGATGGTATGAAGGTATTGATTACTTCCAAAAACTGATGGAAAATTATCCTAATTGTCCAGGGTTTTATAAAGAAATGGGTATTTTGTCTTATCAAGTAGATGAGTTAGATGCTGCTATTGTTTACCTTAGCAAAGTAATAGAAATTTTACCTGACTTTATTCAGGTGGAAAAACTTTTAAATCATACCATTTCTACAATTAAAGCGAGAAAGGCGGGATATGGACCAAAAGTAGGAGGATACAAACATCAAATCTGGGATCCTTTTCTACTAAAGGAAAAAGATAAATATCGGCTATTTTATTTGAATTCAGAACATATAACAAGTCGATTTTGGATGTATGGAGAAATAGCCTCTGCTACTTCTATTGACATGGAAAACTGGGACTATATAGGTGTAATACATCGCCCTAATCCAAATTTAGAATGGGAAAGTGGAAGAATACTTGCTTGCACTGTTTATCAAGAAAATGAAATTTATTATATGTTTTACCCAGCCAGCCCATCTGGACTGAATTTACTTCACGAAAGAATCAGTCTAGCAACTTCTAGTGATGGCAAAACATGGCAACGTGTATCTTCTTTCTTGGTGCAATCGGATACACGATTTTATACTTATTCTTGTAATTTTCAGTTTATTAACACTGATGAGACGTTTAAAATAGATGAGCATTGGCAATGGCGCGATCCATATATAGTTAAAGAAGAATTGTCTGGTAAATATTATATGTTTATTACGGCTGCTTCTGTAGAGTCTACATCCTATTATTTTAAAGGTTGTATCGCCTTAGCCATAGCAGATACAATAGATGGAAAATATGAAATCTTACCTCCAGCCGCTTTACCAATTTTAGAAGGTACAAAGGAGTGTATTTTTTATGAAATGGAAAGACCACAAGTTATATATAAATATAACAAGTATCATCTATTCTTTTCCTGTCGGTCTGAGTTAATTAATCCTAAGTGGCTAGATCAAATTGGTATAGATAAAATTACAGATTCTTCTTTATATTGGTATACCTCTGAACATATTACTGGTCCTTTTAAACCAGCAATGGATATACCGGTAGTTCAAGGTAGCGATAAGACAGGATTATATGCAATTAATTTTATCGAACATATTGATGGGAAATTAATAGCCTACGGTTGGTATTTTAAATATATCCTAGAAGTTTCGCCTAAGTTTTTAGTGCATTGGGACAAAGATTCAATTAGAATCTTAGTGGATTAAGTTTAAAAAACTAGATTTTCTGATTAATACATTTATGATCAAGGACAGAAATAAGAATATACCTTTAATATCCTCTATTGATGAAAAAACTAACAGACCATTCTGGTCCGTAATGATTCCAACTTATAACTGTGCCAATTACTTGATAGAAACTCTGGAAAGTGTTCTAGTACAAGATCCAGGTGCTGCAGAAATGCAAATTGAAATAGTCGATGATTGTTCAACCAAAGATGACCCGGAAGCAGTTGTACATAAAATTGGTCAGGGTCGAGTTTCTTTCTTTCGCAAACCTCAAAATGGTGGTGCTACAAACAATTTCAACACTTGTATTGAACGTGCCAAGGGTCAATGGGTACATATACTCCATGGCGATGATACTGTTTTACCAGGGTTTTATAGTCGTTTGCGTGCAGGAATAGAACAAGATTCTACAATAGGTGCAGCTATTACTCGTTACATGCATATTGATAAAAATAGTAATTGGCGTGTACTATCTTACTTAGAAAGAGATACACCTGGAATTCTTGAAGATTTTTTGCCAAAGCTGTTTATACTTAACCGGATAATGACACCTTCTATTGTAGTTAAACGTAGTGTTTACGAGCAATTGGGAGGATTTAATCTGGAATTAATCCACTCTGCTGACTGGGAAATGTGGAGACGGATTACAGTACACTATCCTATTTGGTTTGAACCTTCACCTTTAGCTTGCTATCGTGAACATGCTGCTTCGGATACTTCTCATTTGCGTTCAACAGGAGCTAATATAACAGATGGCTGCAAGTCTATAGATATTGCTGAATTATATTTACCTGATTCAATTGGTCCAGAATTGTCAAATTTGGCTAGAGAAACACATGCAATTTTAGGCTTAGAAACAGCTATGAACATGCTAGCTACAGGTAATATGTCCGCAACAGTTAACTTAATTCGAGCAGCTCTGAAATGTTATAAGTCTCCAAAAGTATTTGGTACATTTGCTTCACTTTTAGCGAATTCACAAGATTTACTGGAATTGACTGCTAAGTTGTTTATTTCTACTGATACTAGTCAGATTCTTGCCGATTATGGTGTTAATGGTGAAGCAACAATACAAGTTGAATTTGATATAAGAGAGATCAATTTAATAGCTTTTCCTGATTGGCAAAGTCAAGAAGAATTTCTTTATGAGGATTTAACTAACTTATTTAGAATTATTCTTACAAGTCCTCAGAGAGATAAAATATCTTTACTAATAGATAATAGTAATCTAGCTGATGAAGATGTAAGTTTGATCATATCTGATGTTATTTTTAATTTAGTTCAGCAAGAAAATTTAGATATTGAAGAAGAACCAGCAGTTTGTTTGCTGAATAATTTGAACGAACAACAGTGGAAATTTGTCTTAGACCAAGCTCACGTTAGAGTTGTTTTACAGAATCAAAATAAAGAAATAATTACTAAAATTGGAGCAGATGAACTTTTTAGTTTGCAGCTATCAGAATTGGCAATTTATTTACGTAATAGAGAATAGGATTGAACTTCCTTTAGTATTCCTGTATTTAGTCAAGTCCCACAGCTTTTTTGTAAAATACTTCTAAGCCTTTAACACAAGCTTGATCGTCAAAAAGAAGGCTTTGATTTTGACTGATACGTTCAGCAATACTGCTTCTCCAACTGGGGTCTAATCCTAATTTGACCGCTATCTGTATATATTCAGCTTCATTCTGTGCGATTGTATCCGTCACCCAAATCATTTTCAGAAAACTGTCCGAGTGACGACCTCGCATCAGTTCTCCTGGACAAGTAACAATGGGAAGATTACAGGCGATCGCTTCCAAACTAGTATTACCACCAGACCAACTTAAAGTATCCAAATAGACATCTGACAATAAATTAATCATTAAATAGTCAAGTCGTTCTGGAATACTCAAAAATAGACAGTAATCTTGACTATCTAATCCAACAGCAGAAAAAGCCCGTTTCAGACGTGGTTGAAGAGACTCACCGCGTAAAAATAGGAATTTGGCTTTGGGGACAAGCAGCGCAATTTCTGGCAAAATAAAATCGTATTGTGGTAAATATTTAAACGGAGCTTGACAACATAAATAGATAACTCCATCATCTGGTAGTTGAAAATCCGCACGGGTTCTACACAATGAGGGAATACATGGTTGAGGATAAGAAACGCCTATATTCGGTAAAAGGATTAATTTCTCTGAGTAATGCGCTTGGGCATTTTCCGGTTCCATTAACTCACTAGATAGGAAATAATCAATAGTAGGTAATCCTGTTGTTACAGGATGACCCCAAGCTGTACATTGAATAGGAGCAAGTCGCAGACCAGCGATTTGCATCGTTTGGGGATTCATCCCTATTTCTGGAAAGACTAAAATATGTAGATCATCAGTAATTATCTGTTGACAAACTGCTGGTAAATCATGAGGAATGTGGTGAAAGACATCGCTGTAGTTTTGGAATTGCTGCGTCACAGCATCTGGCTCATTACCTATATAGTAAGAGTAAATTTCAAAGCTTTGGCGATCATAATATTTCAACCAGCCAGTTAACCAGAGCGTCCCGCTATAAGAATGTAAATAATTTGAAAGATAGCCAACGCGAATTTTCTGATCAGGCTGAATTTTTGGGATAGATAAAGGCTTAACCCACTGAGGAAAATTAGCCGCCATAATCTTATGTACTAACTCACCATATTGGGTTTGTAATTCTATATCGTTTTGCGCCTGATAAGACAAGTAGAAATTAGTCAACCTACCAATTCCCATTAAAGCATTATTTTTCTCTTGTGGCGATATCAGAGATGTTTCTTGAATTAGGGTTTTTAGTCCTTGAGTAAAATACTGGCGATACAATTCAATTTCTTCTGGATTATCATACAGAGTTGGAACTGTTAAATATTTGAGAATTTTAAAAGTATAATCATCAGGTAATAGTTGACAAGCTTTTTTGGCGCAAGTAATAGCTTCTTCAATACTTCCATAAAAGCGTAAATCATTAATCAATCTAAAATGTAGCTGGCCAGACTTAGGGTAAAGTTCTATCCCTGCTTTAAGAGTTTTAAAATACTGATCAAATAGATTTAGGTTTCTATAGCAATCGCTTAAATTCTCATAGATTTCCACATCTCCAGGATGAATATTCAGAAATTTTTCATATTCGGCGATCGCTCTTTGCCATATTCCTTGTGCAAATAACCGATTAGCCGAACTTACGATAATTAATTCTAGAGGAACATGGCTAAATTCATCTATCTTATAAGTAGGAATCTTCTCTAAAGGTAACCCAGCCAAAGCAGCTTGGTTCTGATATTTTAAGATAATTCTTCCATGTAAGTGAGATAATAATAAACTCCATCCTTGTCCATCTAAATTTGTCAATAGAGAAATTTCACATTCATCAGAGATATCAAAATTTTCTGTAACCAGCAAATTCATGGTTACACCAGACAGAAATAAATTAACATCATCTTCATTCAGATTACCAGTTTCCACAAATAGAGTTATCTGCTGACTATGAGGATGATGTACTACAGATTTCAGCACTTGTTCCAATTCTAAGTAAAGCACATCCTCTGGCTGTATCCAATCGGGGAAAATAATTATGTTGATGCGATCGGGGTTGATATCTAGTGATTGATCCATATTTTAGATTTTCCCTGTAATTTATAAATTAGTCTAAATCAACCAATTTATCTATTTGATAAGCACGAATTTTTTCTAATGGAATTTGCTGTAAAACTTGTTGATCTTCCTGTTCTAAAATAATTCTGGCATAAATTTTAGGTAGCAGAGTTTGCAACTGTATATTGGCTAAATTCACTACTAAAGAAATCACAAATTCATCAGTAATATCTAAATTCTCTTCTATAAGAAGATGCATCATTACACTTGATAAAAATAATTCAGCATCTTCAGCAGCAATATCATTTACATAGATGAGCAGAGTCGTTTGTTCTCTTTTAGGATAATTCCCTACCGCCTTAATTACCTGTTCTATCTGTAAGCTGACTACCTCTTCTGGTTGTGTCCAATCTGGAAAAATAATCAAATTAATCTCTTGAAGATTTAAAGGTAAAAGAGTAGCTTTAAGTAAAGCAGAACTAATAATTTCAGCCATCTTTGTCCAAGAGAATTTTTTAGCTTGTGATAGACCATCAGCGATTAATGATGATCTGAGACTGGGTTTCTGAACATCACAAATCGCATTTGCCATTCCCTGAACATCATCATGATTGACATATATTGCTGCTTCTCCTGCTGCTTCTGGAAGTGCAGAATTTGGACATGTAATCACAGGACACCCACAGGCCATCGCTTCAATGATAGGCATTCCAAAACCTTCGTATGTTGAAGGATAAACAAGCGCTAATGCACCAGAATAGGCGATCGCCAATTCTTGGTCGGTCAGTTGTAGCATATAAACAGTGCTACCTAATGTATATTTTCTCAACTCAGGTGACAGCAAACCACCAGTACCAGTAATCAGAATATCAAATCCAGAGCTACTAGCTAGTTGGGAAAAAGCCTGGAAAAACAAAATACTATTTTTGTAGCCACTACCAGCACCAACCAGTAAAAAGTATGGCTTACGAATATCATACTTAGCTCTAAAGTAATTAATGTTTTCCTGGGAAGCTGGCGAAAATATTTGGTGATTAACACCGTTTTTGGCGATAGTGATTAATTCTGCGGAGATATCAGGAAAAAGCTCGACCAAATCCTTAGCTGTATTCTCTGAAACTGAAATATATGCTGATGCCTTTTGGATCGCATGATGTTTTCCTTTCCACATAGCATGTTCCAAATCCCACCCTAATAATTCTGGAATCATGTCATGTATCATCAATACAGAAGGTGTCGTCATCGGTGTTGTATAGTAAGAAGATATAAATAAGTTTGCACTTTCTTCATCACATACTTGCTGCAATATTTCCCTGTCAGCCTCAATATTATTATAATCATAACGCTCTATATCACGATACCTGACACCAGGAAACTTAGTTCCAGAAATTCTGGGTGCAGTTTTACCCCTGTCAAGTACAACAATATATCTAGCAAATCCGTTATTTGACCATTCTTCTAGCAAGGATTTCCATACACGCGCAATACCTGTTTGGTAAAGTTGGAAAAATACACCATCAACTACGATGACTAGATTTCTTTGCTTAAGTGCTCTAGTTTGTTGTTGAATTTGATCGGGGTTTAAAAATTCCCAAATATTGCTGCTCAAGTTTTTCTGCGCAATTGGAACTACAGTCCATGAATTTGCTAAGTCTACCTGGGTATGATCTTGTACCCAAGCGAAATATTCCCCTAAGCGAACTGGAAATTTAATATTTGCTTGTAATTTATTCCATTGCGATACAGCATTACTATAACCATAGTACTTTTCTTTGAAGCGCAATTGTTCTTCCGTAACATAGGCAAAATGTTGGAATACTAGACCAAAACTTTCAGTTTCTTGATGCAAAAAAGGATTGATTGCAGCGATATCACGCCAATGTCCATAAGGTAAAGGTTCTTCTAGTCTAGGTGGTTCATGTGCAACCCAAACCGCTCCAGGCTTATACCTCCAAGTTCTTAACCAATCTTGTTGGGGATTTTGAGCATAGCAATTACGAGTACCGATAATCAAGTCTTGACCAACAAAATACCAACACCAATAAAAAGCAGCAGTTTTCCCAGGATTATGTAGAAATATCTTTTGTCCAATAATAATCTGCTCGACTGTCCATAATTCATCTACATCTATTTGCCACAGTAAACATTCTTCATTAATGTTATAAAGGGGTTCATTGACCATTTCCCGTTTACCATGCCAAAAACCCCCATCAGGTTGGCGATAAACTGTAACATTCTGGGGATATTGCTGCTTCAGTTCATCTAAATATTCTGTTGTTCCATCATTACTAAGACCATTGCAATGTATACTATCTGTGATCTTTCCTCCTAGTTTGAGACTCCACGCAGTATCATATGTTAGTGCGGCTACACCCTCAATAATGTGCCAATGCCATTTAAAAGGTAGTTGTTTAAAGACTTCAATATGATATTGGATAAAAGGTTGACCATTAAGAACAATAGTAAAAAAGTGGACTGGTAATTCCGGGATGATAACAGGATTGGTCAGGTTAGAATTTTTTGTTCCATGAGGTACAGTTTGTTTAAATACCGCGTCTTTTATTTTTGCTGGGATTATCGAATTTATCTCTGATTCATCAATTAGACTATCAAACAAATTATTCAGTAGTATTTGTACAGAAGGAATTAATTCAGAATAATTCCATTGTTTTGTTTTTAATTGTTTCTTGTTAGGCAAGTAAAAATGGCGAGATCCATATTTAGGGTCTACTTGTGAATATTTACGGACTTTCGCTTGACGTTGTGCTTCAGTATTAATCAATAAATCTAAATGATATATAGCGGCATCTGGATCTTTTATACCTTCACCTTTATGCAAGTTATCAATAATCTCATGAATCTCTCCTTGGTAGAAAATATTCTGACTGTATTTCAATAATCTACCTTGTAAATCAGAGAAATGCGGTTCACTTATAATGTAATGATTTCTGTTGAAAGGACTAAGCCACCTTCTAGGAATAGCAAAATAATCAGTGTTTGATAGATCATTCGCCAGTTTTAGTGACCTTAAAAAATCTAAAACTCTTATATTGATAAATTCATCAGAGTCTAAAACGAAGAACCAATCCGTTTTAACTTCCTTTAAGTATACGTTGCGTTGTTCAGAATGATTTCCAGTCCAAGGGGAATGTATTATATTTGCTCCATAACTTAGAGCAATGTCACAAGTAGCGTCATTACTACCACCATCAACAATTATTAATTCATCATAAACGTTAGATAAAGATTCTAAGGCTATAGCTAACGTCCTTGCTGAATTCTGTACCATCATGCAGACTGAAAGACTTGGCATATTATATACCTCTCCAAGGCATTATTATATTAAGTAAGTTCCTCTAGAATCTTCCTTGTTGAGTTTATCCTCTGGTGAAATTGCAACGGAATGTGTAATTATGTATTTTAATGTTTAACATCAGGCTGCTTCTGCTTCATCTCTTGTAAAAGAACCTGGTAATCTTTCCTATCAGGATGCTGTTTTGCTAACTTCTCCAAAATAGCTACGGACCCTTTAACATCCTCCAAACGCAACCGTAGTAAAGATAGCTTTTCCAATGCCATTTGGTTATTTGGTTCTCGTTGTAAAACAAGTTCATAATTTCGGGCTTGTTGCTGTAGGGAAGATACCGATGTGAGAGATGCATCTACTTGCTTGGGAGTATGCATACTTTTATATATCGTAGATACCCCACTAAAGAGCAGAGAACCGAAAAAAGAAGTCGCAGACACTACTGCTATCAGTTTTTTTCGCCTTTCAATCTTCTGAGTACGTTGAGTAAAATATTCTTTTTCGGAAATAGTCATGTTTAAATATTATTTGGGGGTAACTACTTAAATAGCATTTAGGCTCTTGCCTACATTATTAAGATACCCTAGAGGTAGAGATAAAATATCATCCCACTCAGAGAATCCCATCCAGAAATCACCCCTTAAACCAAGACTCTGCAGTAATTACCGTACAAAAGCGAAATATATAGCAATTTTTCTCAGACTTGTGATATAGTGAGTAGGGTCAAGGCTGACTTTACCAAAATATAGCGCTCTACGCATCTGTAATAATTGCGGGAAGGTAAACAGTGTTGATTAGGTATTTACTAACGAAAATCTTAACTTAATCGAATGTTATGGCTCAGCAAGTGATTCACCCTATGGTGAAATTGCAGCGTAATGTGCAATCACTCGTAGAATCGAATATCATCAAACCATCTGATAGCATCTGGAAAATTGCCCTACTCTATGGTGATGGTTGGCAGCACTGGAAACAGGAACTGCAGGATTTTGGCTTTAGTACGCAAGACCCCATTAGTGAACTATTAGCCGTGGAAACCTGGGATGAAGAAGAATAGCGATCGCCTAATATTTGCATTTCTTTAAGGCTACTGCTAATTCTTGAGCAGTTTGGCATCTGTCCTTGGGTAGAGGTTGTGTTACATAGTCGATTACTTCTCTCAATTGGGGAGTAATTGTGGGAATCTTTGTGGTGTCAAATCCAAAGCTCCGCCCCTTTTGGCGATAGTATTTGAAGGGATTTTCCCCTGTCAGTATAAATATCAAAGTTGGTCCAATAGCATACAAATCTGATTGAGTCAAAGGCTGTCCTCTCTCTTGTTCGGGAGCACAGTAACCCTCCGCTCCAATCCTTGTCCCAGCGTTTGTACCAGTTTCTTTGACAGCGCCGAAGTCCAGCACAACAATGTGATTACCCGAATTACGCACCATCAGGTTAGCGGGTTTAATATCTCTATGAATTAATGGCGGTTCTTGGCTGTGGATATATCCTAAAATATCGCAGGTTTGAACCATCCAGTCGATCGCCTGATTGGGAGCAACAGGTCCTGAATGATAAATATACTTTTCTAAATCCTGTCCATGAATTAATTCCATAGCCAAATATTTTTTACCCGACTCGACAAAAAAGTCATAATACTTGGGGATTCCCTCATGGTTTAAACCTTTGAGCGCATTTGCTTCCCGTTCAAATAGCTCTTGAGCTTTGGGAATTTTAGCCATATCAGAGTTCATTTCTTTTAACACCAGGAGTTGTGGTACACCTGTGAGCTTGCCTTTTACATCCCAAGCTAGATAGGTAGTACCCATTCCTCCTTGTCCCAAAATGCGCAACATTTGATAATCACGAATTGTCTGTTGGACAAAAATAGGTTGACCACAGCGAACACAAAAAAGGTTATTAGGCAAATTCCCTTCATGGGAACAGCCAGAAGTAATAGTTGGGGGTTTTTTCTGCTTGACTCGTGGCTCAGGTCGCTGACTTGCTGTGGGGATTTCCTGAATTTGGAATTTGAGTAACGGACCACCAGTCGCTAGTTCTATTAAAGAATTATCTGGTAAAGAACTTTTCGTTACCAGTGTACCATTCAGGTATGTACCATTTGTTCCATGACTAATCAGTAGCCAAGAGCCAGATTCACTGTTGGTATGAACTAACTTCAGTTCTAGATGATACCGAGACACCAGGTTACTAGCCAAGACAATCTCATTGTCCGCAGCTCGTCCAATACGAATTACGGTGGGGTTTTCAAAACACCACTGCTGGAGAGGAGTTTTTTTTTGCGCTTCTAACAGGGTCAGAGTAATCACAATAATATCTAAATCAAACTCCCAGTTGACGACTCAAACCAATTCCCCAATCTACCCAGCTTCTTGGGCGGGACGAACTTTTACACGTACAGCTATTGCCGTAATATTGTCATGACCATTGTATTGATTTGCTAAATCAATTAAGTTGTTGACACCCTGTTCTAGATTAGCACTGGAACTGAGTAGAGACTCTAAATGAGACTGACAATTATTTTCCAGTAAATTATTATCTGAGAGACCATCAGAAACTAGCAGCAATAGAGTATCTTCATAGATGTCTAAAAATTCTACATCAGGGCTAAGAGCATATTCATCTCTTGGTCCTAAAGCCTGAGTAAGTTGATAAGCATCAGGACGTGAATAGGCTATACTGGGCGATACTCCTTTACAAATTTCTCGTTGACCAACTTCGTGGTCTATGGTGAGTTGTTGTAATCCAGCCTTACGAGTCAGGCGATAAAGACGACTATCTCCTACATGGGCGAAGGCGATTCGAGTGTCTTGAAGTAATAAAAGTACTAAAGTAGTACCCATACGCCCAGCTCCAGCCCGACCCTCCCGTTGATTCAGGTCATAAATTGTCTGATTGGCTAAATAAATAGCTTCGCGAATAGTTTGCTCGCTGGGTAGTTCATTTGTCAGCCAGTGTTTCTGAAAATAATTGCGCAAAGTCGTCACTGCTAATGCACTAGCTACTTCACCCCCGGCGTGACCTCCCATGCCATCGCAAAGAATATACAGACCTCTAGCTTGTACAATCCGACTTCTACTTAGCTCTTGCTTAATTATATTGGTTTCAATGCCAAAAAAGTCTTCATTGTGGTCGCGTTGTCGTCCTACATCGGTACGTCCTACGTCTTCCACACTACCTAGCTGCATAGCCAGTATCATCGTAGGTGCATCGTCGTTCTTAGCATAAGTATTCTCCCATTCTTCTGCTTCTAGTTCTTCTGGGGATGGTATAGGTGATTTAAAATTTCTAGAAGTACTACCTTCAGTAGATTCCTCATTTTCAGGCTGCGGGTCGGCGCTGTTAGATATGCCTAGTTCTGCTGCTATTTCCTCCAGGCGCGATCGCAGTTGAGTAATTGTGTCAATTTTGCCAAATTCCAAATCCTCCAACATATGGATTATGGAACCAAATTGAGTTCGTTGAGACTGTCTAAACAGCATTTGCCAAATTTGTCCCAAAACTTGCAGTGTTAATAGTTCTGTAGTATTGGATGTAGTATTAGCGGAATTATCAGAGGATGATTCGGAATACAACTGCTGTATTGCTAAAGTTTGGTCTTCATCTAAGCGAAGATTAGACAATTCCAACAAACTTTGGCGACAATTGACTGGTTCCAAAGCCGCCCAAAGTTGCGTCATTTGGTAACACCAGGATAAAATTTGTAATAGGCTAGTTGTATCTTCTTGCCAAACATCAAGTAGAGAATGCCATTGGGAACGGTCTTCTAAGATGATCACCTGGGAATTATCTTGCAGCCAAGCATCATAAATCAGGGGAATACCCGCATGAGCAGCAGACTGTAATTCAATATAAGTTTTAGCCAAAGGAGGGATATCATTGGCTGCTATTGATGCTATAGATTGATCGTTGGCTGAATTTGTGAGTATTGCGCCAATGGGAGATAGCTGGTATGGCTGACAGTCTAAAACCCTAACTTGGACTTCAGTGACTGGAGTAATTATTTCGTTATTTGGCAAAGATTCCAGCAATTGATAGCGTTGTTGAGGGTCTAAAAAAACCGGAGAGAGTGTAGAGTTTTCCCCCCTTAACCTCACGTTTTCCTGGTCTAACGCTCCCTCATAAATAACTATTGCCAATCTCACCGTCCCACACTTGGCACCACAGTTAGGACACCAATGGGTATTTGTGGGTACATGAGCACTACATTCAAGGCACTCACGATAAATCAGGGAAGTACCACAATTTTGGCAGAATTTATTACTGTGGGAATTTTCAAATTTACAATCAGGGCAAATTAACATGGTGGAAGTTCCTTGGTTTTCCTTCAAAGGTGCTCCTAGTATATTTTTTGAGAATTGCAATTTCTGCAGGAGTGAGAGCGCGCCATGAGCCTGATTGTAAACCAGATAATTGAATATCAGTGATACTGATTCTAATCAGGCGTAAGGTGGGGAAACCTACGGCTGCAGTCATGCGTCTTACTTGACGATTTTTACCTTCATAAAGCGTCATTTCTAACCAAGCTGTGGGGACATTTTTGCGAAACCTAATTGGAGGTATCCGTTCACCCACCTGGGGTTCTGTTGATAATATTCTAACTTGAGCCGGACGAGTGCGGTAATTTTGAATTTCCACACCTGAACATAGGCGATTAATTGCTTCTACATCAGGGACGCGCTCTACTTGGACTAAATAAGTACGTTGATGACCAAAACGCGGATTGGCTAGACGATGCTGTAGTTTTCCATCACTGGTTAATAATAGTAATCCTTCACTATCCCAATCTAAACGACCCACAGGGTAGATATGAGGAATGGGAATGAAGTCTTTGAGAGTGATATGTTCTGGGGATTCCTGGGTAAATTGGCTCAGGACTCCATAGGGTTTATGGAAAATAATGTAATTGTGCTGTTCAGGATTATCTATATCTAATTTATTCTGCGCCATTAGATTAAGTTGAGTTGTTTGTGGTGTTTGTTGGTGCCGATTTCAGGGACGAGTGTTACAATGTATCTCTATGCTAGGGGTGCCTTAAAAATCAGGCTGAGATTACACCCTTAACACCTGAGTCTGGGTAATACCAGCGGAGGGAAGCTGTTTATTTGAGGAATTTAATATGCGCACACAATGGGTATCCAAACGACGTGGACAAAGCAATGTAACGCAAATGCATTATGCTCGCCAGGGGATGATTACTGAAGAAATGTCCCATGTCGCCTTGAGAGAAAATCTTCCCGCTGACCTAATCCGGGAGGAAGTAGCAAGAGGGCGGATGATCATCCCTGCTAATATTAATCACACAAATTTAGAACCGATGTGTATTGGTATTGCTTCTAAATGTAAGGTGAATGCTAATATTGGTGCTTCTCCCAATTCTTCCCATCTCCAAGAAGAAGTGGATAAATTGAATTTAGCGGTTAAATATGGTGCTGATACCGTGATGGATTTATCCACTGGTGGTGGTAACTTAGATGAAATTCGGACTGCTATTATTAATGCTTCCCCTGTGCCGATTGGCACAGTTCCAGTTTACCAAGCTTTAGAAAGTGTCCATGGTACGATTGAAAATCTCACTGCTGATGATTTTCTCCACATAATTGAAAAACATGCTCAACAAGGTGTTGACTATCAAACTATTCACGCAGGAATCCTGATTGAGCATCTACCATTGGTAAGAAATCGGATTACAGGGATTGTTTCTCGTGGTGGAGGAATTTTGGCGCGTTGGATGTTGCATCATCATAAACAAAATCCTCTTTATACGCATTTTACCGATATCATTGAGATTTTCAAAAGATACGATGTTTCCTTCAGTTTGGGTGATTCTCTCCGTCCTGGTTGTACCCATGACGCTTCCGATGAAGCACAATTGGCTGAACTGAAAACTCTGGGTCAATTGACGCGCAAAGCTTGGGAACATGATGTTCAAGTGATGGTGGAAGGACCTGGACATGTGCCTATGGATCAAATTGAATTCAATGTCCGTAAGCAGATGGAAGAATGTTCGGAAGCACCTTTTTATGTATTGGGTCCTCTAGTAACTGATATTGCACCAGGTTATGACCACATTACTTCGGCGATCGGCGCTGCTTTGGCGGGATGGTATGGGACAGCAATGTTATGTTATGTTACGCCTAAGGAGCATTTGGGTTTACCTAATGCGGAAGATGTACGGAATGGGTTGATTGCTTATAAGATCGCAGCACATGCGGCGGATATTGCTAGACACCGTCCGGGCGCTAGGGACCGTGATGATCAGCTTTCTGAAGCAAGATACAATTTTGATTGGAACCGTCAGTTTGACTTATCACTTGACCCTGAGCGTGCTAGAGAATATCATGATGAGACTTTACCTGCTGATATCTATAAGACGGCTGAGTTTTGTTCTATGTGCGGACCTAAGTTCTGTCCAATGCAAACCAAAGTGGATGCTGATGCGTTGACAGAGTTGGAGAAGTTTTTAGCAACGGCAAAGGTTTAGTAGCTCTAACACCTCTCCTATAGGAGCTACGGTGTACACACAAGTCTTCCCAACATGGGTTTCAGACTTTTTAGCCCCTTCAATAGCTAAATTTTTGGGGGGAATCGAAGCTTCGGAACCACCTAATTTGGGAGTTAGAGAGCCA
>Ga0116231_10000354_pt1 | contig 74959 bp, 52 predicted proteins | sample S1TSphgellanicum_2_FD_89695 | JGI IMG/M metagenome (GOLD analysis project Ga0116231, IMG submission 89695) | Host-associated microbial communities from peat moss isolated from Minnesota, USA - S1T2_Fd - Sphagnum magellanicum MG | ecosystem: Host-associated > Plants > Peat moss > Unclassified...
ACACAGTGTCATTTCTCATTCCCTTCCCGCACTCCAGATCTCGTCACCAGCTCCACAAAATTCGTCCTTCATGTGTAGTGGAAACTACAAAGCATCACAGGTTGCAGAATCTTAACGTACAAAACAGATCTTTCAACAACGTTAGAATTAACGCCTTATCAGCTGCAGTGCTTTTGAATTGTTTTGGAGACTCAATGAGTTCTCGGAGATGTCACCCTGTGAGTGCTAGCAGATTGAATTTACATAGCAATGAGAATGTCAGTTGAGACCTCTTCCCTCTGCAGCACAAGTACACCAAATCCCAAGTCTGATCAGCAAGGAAAGCTGTTTTCGACTTCGTTAGTATTTATTAGTACCAGCTACTGGATCCATCGGGGTTGATCAGAACACACGACTTGTATTCTGCAAACTCATTCAACTCACGAAATTTCCTATTGGAAGTTCTACTGCGAAAGGTAAATTAGCAAGAGTCGCTCCTCGGATGTTATGACGGCCAGAAAGAGTGAGAGAAAAAGAGCATGCGATGGAAGAAGAATATATGCTGCCTACAGACCTTTCCACATAGTAAGCCAAGGGGCCAATCAAGACGAAACCAAGGAGGTTACGATAGATGGAGAACATATACTGGCTGACACCGTCCACCAACGCCACCCTTGCCAATATTTGAAGGCCTGCAAACCCCAAATGAATGAAAGCAAGACTGAAATGCACCGTTCGCATGCTGTAGTACTCCTTCTTCGGATGCAGCAGCGCCGACGTACTGATGTCGATCGTGGCTGGTGCAGCACCGTCATGCATGGAGTTCGACACTTCCTCCGTGACACGATTAACAGCATCCGTATTATAAGACGCGGCCATGATTCAGCTTATAAATTCCTTCTCTCTTAGAAATATCTCTCACAACTGCGACGCAGCTGCAAATCCCAGCTTGTTCATGTACATGATACAGCATTAGCACAACAAAGATTTCCCCAAAACAATTATCAGTAAAGTCATGGCCTGTTGGGCCTGAGTTGCACCCCTCGTTTGATGCTTCATCCCTTCCTTCCTGGCTGTTATCCTCAAAGTCGTGAAATTTTATTGGCAGGCAGGAAATTGTGTTTAGATTCATTATAGACTATAGTAGCTTGAGGGATTTTGGCCCCTGGGTAATAAATTGGTCTATTTTTATATGCAGATTTTTGAAAAATGACATTTTGGCTTGTATTGAAACTTGATATTAGTTATAGAGATATAATATCTTGAAGGATTTTGGTTTCTTTTAGAGGATTTTTTGATGATTATATTTTTTCATGGTGAAATATTTGAGTTTCCATAATTCTTGTTTTGCCTTAAGATACTTGTTAACGGAAATGGCAAGGCCACAGTGTGAGCCAGAGTGGGCCAGAGTAAACCAGCACCCACCAGTGCACCAACGTGGATGGATGGTGCACTGATAGGATTCTCTTTTCTATCCCTGTGCCATATCAGGTTGACCTATTTTGTCTGCCCTTTCTCAGCCCTGATCTCAGTTTTTTTTTTGCAACTTTATATTGCATGGAGCTTGTTCTTGTTCATTCAAACCCATGGACGATTAAAATATTTAACACCCCTTATATAAAAGGTATTGCAAATTCTATTTTTTAAATGTTTTCCAAGGGGGTATTGCAAACCAAGTGGATAATCAAAGTGATACAAAGCTCTAGTTCAATTTAGACGTATTTAATGCATATTGTACTTAAGTTCATAAAGCAAAATACTCAATGAATGTGAATACCCCATTCTAGGTATCCTTGAAATAATTTGGGCTCCATATCATATCTTTTGACAATTTGAAGGGTATTGCATAACCCTAAAAAAATCTAAAAGGAATGCAATACCCTCATTGGGCTAAATTGTAATACTCTCATTGGGTTACACAGCAATACCCTCATCAAGCCACACTACATTACCCTTCAAGGTATCCCAAAAATACATTGGGCTCCATAACATATCTTTTCAAACTTGAAGGGGTAAAGCATATCCCTACCAACATGGGCTAAATTATTTTGGTTAAACTATTAAAAGGGTATTGTTCATGCATAAGAATATTCAATGCACATGCATTACCGCTTTCAGGATATCCCAAAAATCATTTGGGCTCTATAACATATTTTTTGAAACTTGCAAGGGTATTGGATAACCATACCAAAACCTAGAAGGAAAGTTGTACTTGCATCATATTGTGATAATATCTTAAACCATGAAACAAAAAGATTTTTTTGAAATATTTATTCCATGCTTTACATAACAAGCCCTACATATTGATTTAAGTAAATGAAAGTATTGTAAAGTTCTTCACATTGATGGTAAGAGGACACTTGAACAAAGTTATGGAATTTAAATGCCATACTTACAACATCATGACATATTTGCATTCACCATGACACATAAGAATATTTTTTAAATATTTGATTCCCCACCAATATGTCATGAAATTCATGTCTTCAAAATTATTTATTCACCTTACAATATGATTTAACATATATAAAAATGAACATAATGCAAAATTGGTCACATTGATGGTACGAGGGTTTAAGGTTTAATGTAAAATTTACTAATTAATGTTAGAATTTATAATTTTTCAAATTTAAAAAAAAAATCATGGTTAACATTTTTTCAATGATGTACATATTTATGTTTTTCCCTTTTAAAGTTGTAAACTCATTTCAAAAAATAAAAACCTAAAGTCTGTAATTTAATAATATATTAATAAGATTTTAATGCATGTTTTTAAAAATTAATTAAAACACATGATTTCTACTTTTTTTAATGGTTCACATAATAATAAAAATGCACTTTCCCATATATTAATCCTATGTAAGATTGAAAATTTATTTAAATTTTTTTAAACATATAATAAATCATTTTTAGTCTAAAATAAATATATAGTAGGTTAGTAATATTTTATATTTTATAAAGATATAACACAAGTCCTTATGATTATTTTATGTTCAAAATTTTAAATAAACATTAAATATAGTTGAAAGACATTTTTAGATTCATAAATGGTAAAAATCATTTAATGGACCAATGCAAAATTGTTGGTATATGTAAATGAAGGTATTACAATATTTGCCACATTGATGGTAAAAGGTTTATTTCAGCAAAATTTTGAAGTGTAACTACAATACCCTCATTTTAGTGATAGTTTCATTACCTTTTACCATCAATGTGACCAAGTTGACAATATCCTCATTTGTATCATGGTTTACGATATAGTCACAATATGGCGCAAGTATTATATTCCTTTTAGGTTTTGGTAAGGCTATGTAATACCCTTCCAAATTTCGAAGTGAATGCAAATATCCCAAGATGATGCAAGTATTACATTTAAACTACATAATTTTGTTCAAGTGGACACTCTACCATCAATGTGAAGAACTTTGCAATACCCTCGTTTATTTGAATCAATATGTTTGGTATGACATAGTGAGCATAAAATAAATATTTTTTAAAAAATCCTTTTGTTTCATGGTTTACGATATTATTACAAAATGATGTGGGTATTTTCTTCCTTCTAGGTTTTGATAAGGTTATGCAATACCTTTCCAAATTCCAAAAGATATGTTATGGAACCCAAAGGTTTTATGGGATACCCGAAGAGGGGTAGTGCATGTGAATTGAATACTTCTAGGCATGGGCTATTTCGACAACTCAAACCAAAATAATTAAGCCCATGGTGTTTACAAATTACCCCAAATAAGGTATTGCTTTCCTTGTAGGTTTATGCAATACCCCTACATGTTTCAAAAGATATGTGGTGAAACTCAAAAGATTTTTTATATACCCTAAAAAAGGTATTGCACACATTGAATAATTTTAGACACAAATAATACCTTTCTGATAGCTTGGACTAAAATAATTTAATCCATATTGTTTACAAAATATCCTCATGTGAATAATATGTTCTTTTTAGGTTTTTTTAAAGTTATGCAACACCCCTCTAGGATTTTAAAAATATGTGGTGGAGCCCAAAATATTTTTAATATACCCTAATAGGGGTATTGCATGTGCATTGAATAATTCTGGGCATAAAAAATACCCTTCCAATAGCCTAGACCAAAATGATTCAATCCCATGATGTTTATAGAATACCTTCACGAAGGTATTGCATTCCTTTTAGGTTTTGTTAAGGCTATGTAATATCCTTCTAAGACTCTTTAAATATGTTATTGAACCCAAAGGATTTTTAATATACCTTAATAAGGGTATTGCATTTGCATTGAATAATTATGGGCACAAGCAATACCCCTCTAATAGTTTAGACCAAAATAATTCAATCCATGGTGTTTATAGAATACCTTCATGAGGATATTGCTTTCTTTTTTTAGGTTTGAACTTTTAATTTTTGGGGGTAGAAAAAGATTTTTTGGTTCAAATCATTGTTTTGATATATTTATCAAGCATACATATAAAAATATGTGAGAATGTATCTTTAACTATTAACACAAGATGATGCAAAATGAAAATAAACGCCTTAAATAAAAAAACATGGGTGACATGTTACAAAAATGTGCAAAAAATGTCCAAGTCCAAAACAACCCTAACTTAAAATGGGGAACATGTGGTTGCTTCAAAAATAAATTACTACCTTAAATCCTGAAAGCCAAAACAACACCCTAATCAAAAGTGAAATAAACTAATTTGTGTCACTACTAGAGGGGATGCGATCCCATTGGCCTTCTTGTACTGCACTAGTGCAACCTCTACATCATGGGCATGTTGTCATGTAAAAACCCCACAATTGGCTAATGCTACATCCATAGCATTAGCCATAAACACCTCTTAGTGGTGCCTCAAACCCTAAAACAAATAACATAATACAATAAATATTACATATGAATTCTAAAACTTGGAATTCAAATAAAATTCAATATGGCATTATTAGAAACTTACCAACCATGAATCATTTTTCAATCATGGTATTGTGTAAAGAGGTTAATCTCTTTACACCTCACTGTCTTATTTGATGCAGACTTCCAGTCACACTGCATTTAAATGCCTTTGAATGCCTTTGCATACCCATTTCGTGTCGCTCGAATCACAAGTGCAAGGTCTTCAGTGTGCTCTAACTTGGCCTACATGTTGAGAGGGATGGCCCCCACACCCTAGTCATGCCAAGAAGCTAAAAGATTTGGCTAAAGGCTAACTTAACAACTGCCGGCTTAGGAACCTCAGGTGTGTACTACAAATCACCTTAGAGCTTATCCCACTCTAAGGTAGCATGCCTCCTAGCCTTGGCAATTGCCTTCTGCTAATTGCAATATAACCATGCCAAAGGATTGTTCAAGACTTGGGCATTCATTGTTGTGAGATCTTGAACCCTTGAGCCCTACTCTTGAGTAGATTGGCATCCAGGCTTGCTTGGCTCCATGGCAACATTGTGACATGCTCACAAATGTCGCACCAAGTTGTACTTGACTGTATAGGATGCATCGTCCCCATCAACCCTACAAGAAAATTTGGGTCCATCCCTTGCCCAATGGACACCTTTTATGGCAAACATGGGAGGGGCAACCACATCTATAATTTTTTTTTAAAAAAACCTAATGTGAAACTTAATGTTTTTTAGGAATGTTATCCTTTAAAAATGAAGGTATAGATAGATAAAAGATTAAAATACAAGATGAAGGTAATGCACATTAAAAAAAAAGAACAAAACACCAAATGAGGGTATTGCATAGATAGATAAAAGATTAAAATACAAGCTGAAGGTAATGCACATAAAGAAAAAAAAACAAAACACCAAATGAGGCTATTGCATAGAAAGACAAAAGAACAAAAACACAAGATGAGGGTATTACTAAATTCCAATATTGAAATTTACATAAAATGAAGCAAACCCTAACAATAACAGTCACTTACAAAATCGAAGGGTATTGCCTACAAACTTAGACCAAAAAAAATGCCCCACCCACCTTTTCACATGGAGAAGGAAGGTGGGGCAAGCAAAGGTTTAAAAACCATAATTGAAGAAGGTGTTGCAATCACAAATTTGACAAAAAAAATCACACCCACCTTCTCCACTTGAGAAGATGGGTGGCGTAATAATTATAATAAATGAAGTTCAATGGCTATGTCACCTCCATCAATATGTGCATGAGGTTCACCATCATCATTTGCATTCTTTTGCTCCAACAATGGAACATCAACTACATTTTCTTGCTCCTCTACCATTAAAACAATTATCTCCAAATCCATCTCAATTTTATCAGAATTTCTCTTACATGTTTCTCCAACATCTTCACCTACTTCCACTTGCTCTTCCTCACAATCTCACTTGGAACCAATGGAACCACATCTTCAACGCCTGATTGTTGTCCCATCACATTAGCCTCCAAATGTTTTTCATTCATGACACCTCCCATGCCATCTACAGCTTCTACTAAAACTTGTTGATATGCTCCAGCACTCCTTGCTTTCTTTCGAATTTGTAACTAACAAAAACATAAACAACATAATATTATTTTAATTCCTAGTTCATTTTCCATTCTCTCATCTATAGCAAAAGATAAGAAGACTACCATTAGCTGCAATAAAAGACAAGAAGAATATAACCACTAGTTGTGCAGCAAATGCTAAGCAGAACACTAGTAGGAGCATAGTCATTCTTTGCAAATAGCAAGTGAAAAAAGATTGACAACAATGAACATTATTGGGCTCATTGTCGTCACTTATGGTTATCGTCCTTGGAAGCAACATTTCATAAATAAAATAGATGATGATGAGTGCTACTGCATTCATTGTTGTCACTTATGGTCATCATCCTTAAACAACACTTCAAAAAAAAAAAACTAACAAAAATGATGAGCACATGCACTTATAGTCATCATCTCCATGGTGGAACTAGCTCCTAAAAATTTTAAAAAGACAACGATGATGAACACACACTCATCCTCATCATCTCCTTGGTGGAGGCAACAGTTGACATGAAAAAAAAACGATGATGATGAGCTACGTTCATCATCATTGTCTCCTTGGTGCAACACACCATAGCTTTAAAAAACTAACAATAACCATGAGCCATGCTCATGGTCATTGTGTCCCTAGAGGCAACAAATGAGCACTTGAAGAAAAGACAACAATGATGAGGGCAACTCATTGTCATCGTCCTCCTAGAGCAACAACAAAGTTCAAAGAAATGATGACGACCACGAGCTATGCTTGTGGTTGTTTCCCTAGAGGCAACAAATGATCATTAAAAGAAAATACGACAACAATGAGTGCAACTCATCGTCGTCATCTTCCTAAAGCAACAACAAAGTTCAAAGAAACGACGACAACCACGAGGAGCAACACAATTCCAAAAAAAAGAGTTTGAAAATATTTTTTGCTGACTTTCAAGGTCCTCATCTCTACACATATTCAAGGTCGTCACCTCTGCATGCTCTGCAAGCTCCTCACCTCTCCACCCCTTTCCACGCTCCTGAAAGTTCTTTTTGCAAGCTCCTGAAGCTGTGGAAACTCAAAGCCTCATGAGCAAAACCTCAATGCAAGCTCAAATGGTCCCTGTTTCTCAAGCACTAGGTATGGAGGCGAGTGGAAAAGGAGGAATGGGGCAGAATGAAGCAGGGGAAGGAAGGTAGATGGGTTGGAGGGAGGCAGGGCAATAGGTAGGTTGGAGGGGTAGGTAGGAGTTGCCAAAAAACAATATGGGGTCAGCAGTGGCCCAAAAAAAACAATCAAAAGGGAGGCTCAAGAGATAAAACAACGAGCTGGGAAAAATAAAGGCCTAGAAGAACCTAAGAAGTACTGACCATGTAAACTGCCCCCTTGGGGACAGTTCTATCCCATCCATGAAATCCCAGAACGGGATTTTATGGATGTTGCACTGGTGGGTGCTGGGTCACTCAAGCCCACAGTGTGACACACCCCTTGTTAAATAAGGGTATGAAATTTTGAGACTCAGGATTAATGCACGAGGCTCCAGAACATTTATGGTTACAGTACACCTAGCAGAAACACGAACTCGTTCAAGGCGTTCAGGAAAATGAAGGACAGGGCGAACTCAGTTTAGCACCAAATTTGAGGTTAAACTGAGTTTCAGTCCCGGTTGAAACCCAGTGTACTTTTTTCCCCTCTTTTTGAAATCTCATCCCCTATGTGACCAAACAGAGGGTTCAGGTGTCGTCTTGGCCTGACTTTACTGATATCTTTAATATGTGTAAATGTTTTTAAACCCCCCAGTCTCAGAGGGGATTTATCACAGTTTCTTGTAAAGGAAGGATTTGGTCCACACATCAAAAAGTGTGACCACAAGGTGTTTTGGATGGTTTCTTGCCAAGTTTTTGATGAAGGGTGATTTTAATAATTTATCCCGGGGTATTTTCATTGTGTTTTTAGTGGTATTTTCAGGGTGTTTTTTAATGTCATTTTCGCAATTTTTTTGCAAGGTGCTTTCAATGTTATTTTCATCAGTTTCTCAAGGTGTTTCTAATACTTTTTTAATTTTCAAAATCCTTTCTAATCACATCTTATTTCATATGTTATTTCCAGAGACTATTTTTCATTTCTCATTCAAATGTTATTTTGATTTATTATTTAAACCTGGTTTTTTCCAAATAAAAATTTCCCAGAACTCACGAAAAGAGAGCCTAGAGACAATGGTCATAAATTATGTTTTATTTATCTATCTTGACTTTCGTCCCAAAAGTGCTTTGAAGTAAACTAACCTGAAACCTAAATCCTAAACCCAACAAAACAAACACCTTTCAAGGGCCTTTGCACTTGTGCTGTAGCCTTCTCTCAAGGGCCTTGGCACTTGTGCAGCCTTCACTCAATGTCTTCAATGCTTGTAAGAATATTCACTCCAGAAGGGTCAGGAAGGTCAAGACATCAAAACAAATCACTGGCAAAAATAAAACCCACGAAATCTAATTTCATTTTCTATTCACTTACCAAACAATAAGCAAATCATGACTGATTTTGAACCTTTTGACTCCCCTAGTTGAGTCAATATGACAGAAATGATAGTGAAGCAAAAGAAACATGAATGAGAGAACCAGGAGAAAGAGAAGGATACACCAACCTGAACAAGAAACTCATTGTTGCTGTTTTGGGAATCCGCCACTTTGAGGCAATGTGCTGCAAGGTTTTTATACTGATGCTGCACTTGCTCTAGGTTGACAGAAAGCCTCTACATTTGTCTGATCGTTGATATTCCATGAGGTCTTTTATTTAACCTGGACACATGTCCTATGGGAGGCGCTGAACACCCCCTAACGAGCTCTGTCCGGCCCTGGTTTCAGGCCTAACAATGCAGCCATGCAGAGAACTGTTTTGTTCTGTTGCAAGGTTTTTGACATTGTGTCTGCAATAAATTTTAAAAATAAAACTCCTTCCTTAGTGCCTTGGTATGCCAATTGTTAATGCTATATTCCCTGCATGAAATGAAGAACATTATGCTATTCTTCATTGCCAATGCCAATGTTCTGGGCACATGTTTTACGTTGCAAATGTGGGTTCGAACATTCTGTTGTTTTTCATTGCCGATGTTCTGGGCACATGTATGTCCATTTGAAATTTCAAAATTTCAAGAGTGTTTTACCGCATATAAAGGGGTATAATGTACATGATGTATTGAACAAAGTTGTAGTTTATGTTACATTAAATTCAATTTCTTAAAATTAATCTTTTTTGGTATGATTTCAAATTATCATCATTTTTCAAGATGAAACATAGAATCTACAATGAATTTGTACATTTTTACAAATTCAAATTTATTAAAAAATGATTAAGAAAAAAATTAATTTATTGGGACAATTCTAATCATTTTTCATAACAAATTGCAAAGAAATCATTCAAAAATTCATTCAATTGAAAAAAATTATTTTGGTGAAAAAGGATATGTAGGACTAAAGTAAAGTAACGCTTGTAACTCCTTTGAGTGCGTTTAAACCCCTATAGCTCCATCTCTCTTCTTTGCTTAGGAACACACTAGGTGTTCAAACAATTCACAAAGAACAAAGAAACCTAATTAGACCATCACTCTTAAAGCTTGAATTTCAACATGCAAAAGACCTTGCATTAAAAAAGGTCTAGGACAAAAGAGATTTGTAGTCACCTACCTCCCCCTTGGTAAATTTTTCACCATAATTTTTGTAAGTAGATCTTGAACATTTAGTGTTTTCAATGGCAAATTCCCCATCACCACCATCTTCATCTCCACTTCTGTTCCCATCCCCACTCTTGGGCTTGGGCTTAAGCTTGGCATTTCCACCTTCTCCCTTTGCTATTAATGACATGTCCCCACCTTTCTTTCATTTGTATTAATTGCCACTAGTCCACCACCTTAGTAGAGCAAAATACCAAGTTGTTATAGATAGACTTAAACTCCCTAGATGCAAAAAAAACAAACACATTGCCAATGGCTACATGAAAAAACATGACTTTTCATAAGCTAAATATTATATTACACATTTGGAAGTAGTTTTGACCTTCAATGTAGGTTGAAAGTTCCAGCAACAAAGAATTTTCCAAAACTTCACAAATTGAATGATTAATAACCAAAACTTCTACCTAGAATAGTGTTTACCAAAGCACAAACCTATAATTGTAACTTGTTGTCATCAATGATAATTTTAACCATAAAAAAATTAGAATAGACTATTGTCTTCAAACTTTGAAACTTTGACAATATTTCTGCATCCATGAACACACATATTCCAATTCTCATGTTCATTAATTTAAACTATTGTCCTTTTAGGTTCTATTAATATAGAGCCAAGAACAAGGACATACACTATAATCAGGCTCATAAAGTCGCTAGGGGTATGACCCTTGACTATAGATGTTCCTAGAGCATATGCACTTTCTTGTCTTTGCGTACTCACACCCAACAACATAAAATTTAATGCCCATTATGAATAACAATAATATATGACCAATCATTGTGGGTACAATGGTAGAAGTGTGAAACCAAGTTGCTATTACTTTTTTTTATCCCCATGCATGAAGATCTCCAATGCTTTTAAGTAAATAATCAACCATGAAAAAACCTTTTTTTAATGAATGTGTATTCTATCTTACCTCTAACTTCAATCCCTAAGAAAAATCTATTAATTCCAAAAGATTGTTGTGAAAAGAGCCATGCAAAGAAATGTCAAAGTGATGATCAAAGAGAGAATGAACTTTGTCAACAAAAAGTTTATCATTTCCATTAGACAAAAACACATGCAACACATTTCCACTTCCAAGCAAATTACTCTGACTAGTACCACCTAACTAAAACATTATCCACAAATACTCAAGGTTTATCTTGCTCACCATTTGATATTGAAATATAAAAACTAATAACACATATTTAATTAGTTCTAGACCTTGAAAAAGTTCGAAAATAAAAATAATCAATTTTGAGAGTTTAAAAACAAATAAAATAACATCTTCAACTTGGTGAGCACTAAACAAAGTGTTGAAATGACAAATTTTCATAAGAATTTTTTTTCACCATCAGAACAATTAACATACATGAAAATAGATAAACCTAATGGCCACCAAATTTAAGAATTAGAAGACCTTAAAAACAAGGTTGCATAACTAAAGCATTGCATAACATCATCAAGTAAGCAATTCAGTGGCAAAATAAAAAAACACAATTTGAAATATCTTTTAAATTTATGTCATTGAATTTTGCACATTATCAACAAAAGAATTTACAATACTTATAGTTAATGTATCTCATAAACTGTTGGTGAACCATTGAACAAAAAAACTTGGGGGGCACTAATAAATTGAAATAATTTATTTAAAAAACAATAAAATCATCTGGTGGCCACTAATGGGTATCATAGTTGTAGCTTGAAATGTACTAAGACATTGAACATTTAACCTTGAGTAGGATGAAATTTGCTTATTATGAAATATGAATTTCACCCATTGGAGCCAACAACCAAAGTAAACCTCAAGTGCATGAAAAACAATGATTATCAATTTATTGATTTCATACAAATACATTGAGTATCAAAAATTATCTTGCCATCCATATAGGAAGTTAGAATATGAGCTAGTGAAACTGAAATTCCACTCTACAAACAACCAAAAATTAAAGAATCATCTAACCTTTTAGACCAAGAGTCAAATATGTAACTACATCCCTCGCCTTTTTAAATAGAGAACCCGATCGATAACATGGTTTTCTACCAATTAGAACTATAAATGCCTTCACGTGGTCTGCAAACAAAGATTGGAATCCACTACAAATAGAAATGAATAATTAAAATTTCTCCAAACTACAAACCTCATATTGGCAAAATATAAAATAAAAACAAATAATTAAACCAACATGAAATGAAAGACATGGAAAACATAACTGAAACAAGGAAAGGTTTAGGGTGTATTTAAGACGTCACCTAAAGGAAGTTGCGCTCTTGCCAAATCCTCATTCAAACTTGTTTCAAATTGCTTGAACCAAAAATAAGACAAATATCGAAAACTAAATGGCAACCTCGAAAACTACATATGATTACAAAATGGGTGTAACCGTCTTTGCAAAGGGTAAACCCTTCAATATTGGCCACAACCAAGATGTAAGGTCTAATCTTTGCACCTTGTTTTTGGATAATTCACATTTTTTAAATGGCTCAAAAAAATGTCCATTCCTTGGATGAACAAGGTAACAAGCTTGTGTTGAAACCTTTGTGTTCATTCAGAATGTGACCCAAGACCCTAATTTGTAAAATAATCCTCATTGAAAGTTCAACAAATATTTATAACAAATTGAAAAATGAAAATATCAATTATTTAAAGTCGAAAAGTGTTGGAAACGTGTAACACATGTCAATTTTTCTCCATACGTAGGGATTTATTTTTCAAGTGTCAAATATTAATAATGCACTCAATGTATTGTTCACACCACATGTTAGTAGCATAGTGGTGCATTTTGATTTAATTAATTAATTAATTAATTTACCCATACACTTCAAAATGTGGCAACCTCTTGTTTATTTATTTTGAAAAAATTCCTGTTCTTTCTATGTTTAGATGGGCTGAAAAACCATTAGTGTACCAAAAGATCTTCAGTGTATCAATTGATAATTAGTGTATCAATAACATATGGTTAATAATAGTTAGTTATAATAAAAAAATTAATTGTAAATGTATACTAAATGTCAAATTTTCATATGTAAGGTTTATTTCTAAAGTGTGAAAATATGTTTGTAATACATTCAATGTATTGCTCACATCACATATTGATAGTAGTTTAATGATTGTTTACTAAATTAACCGTTGTTTTAACTTACCCATAAACTTGGAAATGTGGCAACCTCTTGTCCATCTATTTTGAAAAAAAAAATCATTCTTTTTATATTTAGATAGGTTGCAAAAACCTTAGTGTATTAAAAGATTTTCAATGTATCAATAGATCATTAGTGTATCAATTTTATTGTATCAATAACATATGGTTAATAATAGTTCGTTGTAATCAAAAAATGATGGTAAATGTATACTAGGTGTCAAATTTTCATATGTAAGGTTTATTTCTCAAATGTGAAAATATATTAATAATACATTCAATGTATTGCTCACATTAAGTGTTGATAGTAGATTAATGATTTTTTACTAAATTAACAACTTTTTTACCTTACCTATATACTTGAAAATGTGGCAACCTTTTGTCAATCTATTTTGAAAAAATTCATGTTCTTTCTATGTTTAGATGGACTAAAATCCTTAATGTCTCAATAAATCCTTGGTGTATAAAAAAAATGATAAATTATAATTAGTTATGATAAAAAAGTTGTGTTAAATGTATACCAAGTGTTGAGTTTTCATATGTAGCCATTTATTTCTCAATTGTGAAATATTAGTAATACATTCAATGTATTGTTCACACCATGTGTCTAGTAAATTGGTGGTTTGCTACTAAATTAACAATTAATTTATCTTAACCATAAACTTGGAAATGTATATTTTATCCATGTATATTGAAAATTTAATGTATTGATTTTTTTGATACATTAACAATTATAATATAATAAACAAACATTTAGATGTTTATTTATAAAGCTTAATATCCATGTGGTCATTTTGAAAATTTCCCCACCCTTCCTTACACAATATATATGTACCATAGGATTTATGTTGATGATATACCATGATGCATGATAACATAATGCATGATGAAATATGATGCATTGATACATTGTTATTTTGATACACAACAAAATAAAGACATCCAATTTCTTGGCAGATCCTGAGAAGATTCAGGTCACAGAATCCTTGATGTCTAACCTTGAAAGGCCTCTTTTGGGTTCAAACAATTTACAGAATTAGAACTCTGAAGTCATGAATGGGGGATTCTTCCATCATCTCTGGATGAATATGCCCAAAACATCTTCAAGATCATATGCCCTGACATCTAAGTTAAGGACATTTTAGAGGATGTGTTTATGAGTAAGAACTAAGGACTTTTAATGAACTCACAAAATATTGGCATTCTGCAAGAATTGACATTCATCTACAAATATAGTTTAAATGGCTTGAAAGGAACAATAGACTAGATTGGACAGCACAAGAAACATTCTCTTCAATTTTTCCTTGTATTCCCATAACTAACCACTGTGGTTAGCTACCTACTAACCAATCACATGCAACCACCAAGTGCCTTCCCTCCTTAGGTACCTACAAAGTAACCATTTACATTCCCCACCTCAGTATGATATTGAGTGAGATATGCCCATATGAATGAAACTTGATGATCCTTACATTCTTATCGATTTTTTATGGTGATAACTTAAGCTGTCCCATGCAACTTAATGTTGACTTATAATTCTAATGTAGAATGTGCCACAATGAACATCACAGAAATATTGCACATTGCAATGAATAAACCACCAAGTTTATTTCACACCTGTCATGAGACACTGGCTTTTGTGTGAGAAAACCACTTTGTCTTGTGGTGACAGGTGATGTTTGTGTCTCTTGTTTTCTTAAGTTTGACAAACTTCTCTTTTCACCATTTACAAAGGTTGGAAATGCTGGCTCCTCAAGAGTCGATCTTCGACGTTTTTATTACTTCAAATGATTACCCATTACCAAACACAATGAGGGAAATGAACCTCTTACATATTTTGGCACATGTAACTTTTGAAGCTCATAACTGAACACACAAATTCCATCCATGAATGGAAAATTTTGAAAACCCAAATTACAAGTTTTCAAAAGGACCTCGCAAGTTTAAAAAACACCCAAACATACTCCAAACATTCAGTTTCAAGGGTCTCATTGGACAGTTACCAGCTGGACCATGTTTGGTAACCAATCATGGTATGAGCTGTTTGTGCATTCGCTCACCGGCCTCTGTTCGATGTGGATGTGCTTACTGCTTTACCCCAGTTAACTTACCAGTTAGTTAGGTAGGTAGAACTACCTATTATATTTAATAGTTACTACTAATTACAAGTTAATTAATTAGTAATAATTAATAATAATTACAGTAATATCAAATTAATAATAATATAACTTATTATGATATATAACTACTTTATTAGAAACAAATTTGAGATTTTTTATTAATTAAATTACTTACTAAATTTATTAATTACTGAAATTTATTATTATCCAATAATTTACATATATATATAATTTAATAACATAATAAAATAATTTAATATAAATATAAATGAAATAATTATTAATTTATTATAATTATGAATAATAATACACTTATTATTAATTATTAATTATTTATTAAATATATTAATTAATTATGTTTACTATTATTTAATAATTTAGTAGTTTATGCTACTACTAGTTATTACCTAATTAGTAGGTGGTAATAAGTAGTAAGTAGGTTGGTAAGTGAGAAAGCAATTGTTTAATGGTTATTAGATCAATTAGTTCTAGTTAGTTAATTAGTTAGTTAGTAAATTACCTATTAGATATATAGGTCACAAACTTGAAAAAGAAAACAACCTAAATAACCTATTTTTGCCAAAGTTGGCTTAATATAGTTAACTTTATTCTAAATAACATACTTTAGTCAAGTTTAGCCTAATATAGTCAAGTACTGCCAAATATAACTTAGTTTAACCAAATTTATCCTAAATAAATTACTTTTGCCAAGTTTAGTCTAATATAACTAAGTTTATCATAAATAACCTGCTTTAGCCAAATTTAATTTAGTGTAGCTTAGTTTAGCCAAGTGTAATTTAATACAGCCAAATATAACCTAGTGTAGTCAAATATAGTCAAGTTTAACCTAAATAACTTACTTTTTACCAAGTAGCCTAATATAACTTAATTTAACAAAATATAATTTAGTTAAGCCAAATTTAACCTATTACAACCTAATTTAACAAAGTATAATTTAATTTAACCAAATTTAACCTAATATAGCAAATTGTATCCAATTATAACTTAGTTCAACCAAGTTTAACCTAAATATCTTAATTTTGCCAAGTTTAACATAATATAATTTAGTTTAGCCAAATATAATTTAATATAACCAAAATTTAATCTAATATAGTTAAGTATAGCCTAGTTTAACTTTGTTTAACCAAGTTTAACCTAAATAACATATTTTTGTTAAGTTTAGCCTAATATAACTTAATTTAGCCAAGTATAGTTTAATATAGTTAGGTTTAGCCTAATATAGCCAATTATAGTCTAGTATAACTTAGTTTAACTAATTTAAACCTAAATATCTTACTTTTGTCAAATTTAACTTAATATAACCTATTTTAGCCAAATATAATTTAATATAGCCAACTATAACCACTACAAGGAATTCACAAATATAAAACTAAATTTAAGACTCATTTTTAGTTGTAATTACCACATGTGACTTACATGAACTTTTCATCCATCCAAACTAGTTTATGTGGCATCATCATTTTGCAACTAATTTTATGATTAAAAAATGCAATCACATTATCTATATTTGTTTAAATATTTATTATTTAAATTATATATATATATAATTGTTAATTTCATTAAATTCAACTTGCACCAGGTTGACACGTGTCATTACATAGGCTAGGCTTTAAAAATTAATTTAGGTTGTAAGGTAGGCCACCTATTTTGCCTACTTAAAATCACCTAGTAAACACTTAACCTATGCTGGTTATGTAGGTAAGGAATATTCGTGAGGATTGATCCTTGAACCCCAAGGATGGAGATAACTCCTTTATTACCAAGCCACTCCACTTGTTGAAAAAAAAGAAGTGCTATGCATTTTATTTCACCTATTTGATTTTAAACATTACACAAAACATCATTTTTGAACTTTGATATTTTATTACAATTTTGTCCAAATGATAAGATTAAAATTTCAACTTAAAGTTTTTCCAATATTGTACACAATCATTTTTTTTTTGTCTTAAAAATATAAATCAATTTGAAAATAATTTGAATTTTGTTATTCATTACAATTTTAAACACCATTGCATGGAAAACATTAATTCAATCAAATGATTTATAAATGGATAATATAATAACAAATACATAAATAAATTTCATATCTTAAACCTTCATTTGATTTTTAAAATTATATTATACAATTTATTTTTTGAAATATCATATTTTACCAATATAATTTAATTAAAATGTGTGATATGTAATTTATTCACATATTATATTTATAAATTAATCCTAAATAAAATATAATAAAATTTATTTATTAACTATATTTCTAATATAAAAGATTAATCTAGATAATCAATTTTAATTTTTAAATATTGATTAATGCCATATAATTAATTGATTTTATGACACTATAAATTTTATTATGTTTACACATTAATATCTTAAGTTTTACTTAAAATTATGATAAAACATTTATGTAAAAATAAATTATATTTTTTCACATCTCAAACACCTATTTGATTTAAGAAATTATATTATACAATTTTGCTTATAATAGATCATAATTTACCAAAAAAATGTAATTTAAATGTATGATATGAAATGGGTTTTAAAAATATTCCCACCTAATATATTCAATAAATAAATTACATTGCCTACCTAATATAGAAGTTAATTCAAAAAATCACATATATTAACATGATAAATACTTAGTACTTTAGCCACATACATATGACTTACTTGCTACTTACTACCTATCTTACTTATTACCTATTTAGTACATTAATTGCATAGCCTACCTTATTATTTTATTACATTGACTACCTAAACCTTAACCTATTTAATAAATAAATTACGTAGCCTAATTAATTAACAATTAATACAAAAATATTATCACATATCAATAATATGATAAAATATCTATTATTTAACCCTATTTACTAATAATTACCATGGGTTCTTTGAAAATTTCACAAACTCACCAAATTTTACTACACATTTAATAGAAATTGGCCAAATGTAACCACACTATTTGTGACTACATGCAACTATTAGTTATTTACAATTACATTTGGAAATTTTTGTAACTATTTCTTGTGTTGGTCATATTTGTGACTACATTGCAACTAGTTTACAATTATTTTGGTGTTCATCCTTCCATGTGAACAACATTTAGTTTGGTTTTCATTCAAAAAAAACAATTTATGTCCCATTAGTTGCAAATATGACCAATTTAATTGCAACCCTATGAATATACAAAGGTATATTTTGTGAATTCTAGGGAATATAATTGGGTGTATTAAGATTTCTAAATGTATATTTTGAATGTATATGAACAACCATATTACATATGTATTCAAGTATTATTATTAGCATAAATGGACTCAATATTATGGTTACACTAATTAATGTATATTTTGAGTATATTAAAATTTTATGTAAAATATTTACTAAGTATATTGTGCCCATATTACAAGTTTATCCAAACCATTTTATTATATTTCTTAAAATTATTACAAATGATATTTATTATTATTTATATTAATTACATGTAATTACAAATTAAATTTCAATATTGTCTTTCATTAATATGTTTATTAAAAATATAAAATATTTATTGTAATAGTTCATAAATAGCTACAATGAATGAAGTAATAATATGGAGAATAAAAATAAAATAGTTAACCTTGGCTACTAACTAGCTAAAATAATGATTGAGTTAATGTTATTGTTACCATAAAATATTTACATTTATATTTATTATGAACTATAAAAATGAAAATAAAAATGGGAATAATTATAATAAAATAATTAGGTTGGGCTACGTTTTAGTTATATTATTAATTTTTATTTTAAAAATACTCAATTTTTATAATTATTAATTACTGAATATTTCAGTTATTATATTAAATTATTTGGTTATTAAATAATAATTAAATAATCATTAATAATTAACTAATTATTTCAATATTAATAAATTACTAATTAATGAAATTGGTTGATAGATCATCATTGTTCATACATAATTAAAATTAAATATTATTATTATTTATCTAACTAATAAATGAAGTAATATTTAATAATAAATAATAATATAATTTAATCAATAATTATAATATATTGATGTTTATTACTATAAATGATTAGTTAGTTGGATAGTTTATAAAATTAATTAATTAAATTTTAGTTTGGTTGTTAATTAATTAATTAGTTATCACTTACCTATTTAATTACATATTTTTCAGGATGAGAATGAAAGCCAAAACATATGGGATAAAAATTTTAATTTCAAACAACTTGCAATTAAAATTTTTATCCCATATGTTTTGGCTTTCATTCTCATTTTGAAAAAAATATAAACAAAGTGTTTTGTCTTTACATTTTCATATTAAAAAACATGGACATATGAGATGAGCCATAAAAATAATTTAACCCCAAATTAAATATAAATATTCATGTACTTACACCTAATTACCTACTTCCCTAACTTACCTACCTATAGTTCTACCTGCTTACCTACCTAAGTATTAAGTATTTTGTCGCAACCCTACTTTGAGGGAAGTGTGAGGATGAAACTTAGACTCCTGAAATTGGGACTCTCGAAACTTCAAAGTTCAATTGCAGGGGTCAAAACACCTCGCATTGGGGTGTTCTTTGTATCATTAGAAAGCTATTGAAATGTAAATGTTAAAAAATGATCTCGCATGGGCCATTTGGACATCTGCAACACAAGTTATGGCAAAAAGAAAGGGCAAAAGTCAAACTGGCAATTTTGATTCCCGACCACTAAAAGTCGGGAATCGACCCGACCCTGGTGCGTGCAGGTTGAATGCAACACACCCTTGGAAAGCTCTCGAGGAGAGCTACAACTTTGCTTTAGATTTCATCCTAATCAGAGGTTTGAGCAAAGAGTTATGATCATGCAAAGTCCTAGGAGTCCAAATCGGGACAATTTTGGGACTCCTCCTTGGGAGTCCCGGACAAAAAGCCATTTAGGTGTGGGTGCCGCAAAGAGGCACAAAGTATACTATATGGGGGAAGGTGGTGGCTTCCTCCGAGTTCGGGCTATGGTGAATCAAGTGAGTCTAGAGTTGCCCGTGGCTTGTCCTAGCATCAAAGGTGCTCCATAAAGTGAACTAACCAACTTGTTGGTTGGTTTGATGCAAATTCGAATAAGTGAATAGCTTGTCACTCTTCCTAGTCCCATCCCGGAGCTTCAGCACGCCCCTCTACCCCTTCTAGTGCTGAAAGTTGGGAGCGTGCCCCAAATTCCTCACAATTCCGTTGTGAGAATAACTTAAACCCAACTTCGGTTTAAGTAGGGACTTAGGAGCACGTCATATTTGGCCTAGGTAGGTAAATAGGTCTTATTTAAATAGGTGTTTAGCCTAAATGGGTAAATAGGTATATAAGTATGTAGGTACTTAATTCAACCTACATATTTAAATATTGATTTAAATTGAATTTGGACAAATTTAATTAATATGCCACGTGGCAAATTTCTATTGTAGCATGTGTCACAATCTAAACCATCCAAACATAAAAATTAAACATTTTAAATTATTTCAAAATAATAATAAAATATTTTTAATTATTAAAAGTTGGGACATGTGCCAACACATGACTTGTTCCCATTGTTCACCAAAAAAGTTGCATCATAGTTGCAGGTGACATTACATATATGACAATTCAAAAGATGAAGGTGTATTTTGTTAATTTTTTCTTTCATCCAAAATTCATTATTGTTTGTGATTAATGTTAATGCGATTTGTTGCAAATGTCACTTGTAACTAAAACTTAATCGCAAGGACTAATTGAAAAATGGCCATTTTTTACTAATGTTAATTCATTGAAAAAAAATAAGAGAAAACAATTAAACCATTAAATCTAATAATATCATTGGCCAACTTTTTTTTTTTCACATTTGATTACATGTGCATTTGCAACTAAAATTTATAGTTGCAAATAAAGTTGAAAAGATGCCAAGTGGTATCCAATGGCCCTTGAACCACCTTTCAAATCGTAAAAACCACATTTTCATTTATTTTGGGACACCACTAAAAATGGATGATATAAGTGTATTTTTCATATTATTTTCATCCAAATCGACATTAGTTGCAAATATAAGTTGCATCTGTAATTGCAAACCACTTTGTGGTCGTTTATGCAATTACAGTCATTTTTACTAAATGCCATGGAGGATAGTTGTATCTAAAGTTGCAAAAATGGTTGATTTGGACATAAGTTACAAACGCATGGGTTGGAATGGACAAGATTCCTTGTAGTGAACCTAATATAGCATAACTTAGCCAAGTATAACCAAGTTTAACTTAGTATAACCTAGTTTAACCAAATATAATTTAGTATAACCAAATTTAACTTAATATAATCAAGTATAGCCAAGTATAATCGAATTTAGCCAAGTTTAACTTAAATAACCTATTTTTGCCAAATTTAGCTTAGTATAGCCTAGTTTAGTCAAATATAATTTAATATAACCAAATTTACCCTAATATAGCCAAGTATAAATTAGTTTAGCCAAGTATAGCCAAGTTTAACTTAAATAACTTAATTTTGCCATGTTTAGTTTAATATAACCAAATTTACCCTAATATAACCAAGTATAAATTAGTTTAGCCAAGTATAGCCAAGTTTAACTTAAATAACTTAATTTTGCCATGTTTAGCTTAATATAACCTAATTTAACCAAGTATAGTTTAGTATAGCCAAGTTTAACGTAAATAGCCCCAAGGTAGACCTGGTTGTTTAGGTTTAGCCTAGGAAGACCTAGATTTGCTTTAAACAACCTATGGAAGCCTAGGCTAAATTGTTGCATGGTCTAGGTTAACTTAGGTCAACCTAGGTTAACCTAAGGAGGCATGGGCTAATCTAGGCTAGAAAAACTTATTTTTTATATCATTGTGATACCTTCACTTGTTACATAAAAAATGTAGTGATGTAATGGCAAAGGACTTCGCCCCTCAAAGTGGAGGTGAAAGGTTCAAGTCCTCTTACCTTCATCCTATGTGTTTTTTAGGTTCCTAATGGAATATTAGTGGGGTAGACTTCCTAGGAGGAGGTTTAGGTGGTTAGCATATAGCTTAACCTAAGTTAGGTTGCCTAGCTTAGCCTAACATGAATAACATAGGGCTCCTAGCCTGTTAGGTGTCGTAGGCTAGGTCCTAAGCATCATTATTTGACTAAAAGTTGACTACCACATGGCATCATATAATTGGGTAGGAATAATAATTTCATTATTCTAGATTGCCACATGTCCATTAATAAATGGTTAATAAAATTTTGAATTCATTCTAAGTTACCATTTGGTAGCAAGACATTAATCAAAATAAATTATAATCATATTTTAAAATTAAATTTTGGCCATTGAAAATGTTTTGTAGTCATGGAGGACATAGTCACTAATGGTATTTACGACTATGCCATTTTTTGCAACTAGTGGTAAATACCATAGGGCCATATGGACTAGCAATCATGTAGTCATGGCTAATCATATATGTGGTTTAGGACTATAGCGCCAATCATTTACGTAGTCTTATTTTTCATGTTTTGGTATAGTGTTCAATCATAAGCCCAAGGTAAGGTTGTGACAACACAATGAATGAAAGCATGAAATAAGGGGCAAGTTGCACTAAGGTTAAAGTCCTTTCCAAGGACTACATTTTTCATGCAGCAATTTTCTATTGGTTTATACTACATTTTTCACATAGTTTTTCAAAATGAATATCAAATTTGAGGCCAAATATGACGTATAACATAATAAAAACTCAATTTTTTTTTGCATCAAGCCTTCCATTATAGTCAAATCTATAACTTTACTTTGAATCATGATTACAAATTCAAAACTATATAATGTTTAAGGATGTTTGAGTATCAAACTCTAAAAGGGTTTTTTTTAAAAAAAATTTGAATGTTTTGAACACATGATCCCTTTTTGCGGAATATATTAAAAGTTCACCAAAAAAAAAAAAAATGATTTGATGAACATCTGATAAGGAAGAAAAACTTTTGAAACAAAAAAACCACTTGTCCACATTTTTTTTTGAATGTTTTAAATATATAAAAGGATTCTTGAAACATGGTGAATTTTCATGTTCATGGTGATTTTTCAAAAATTCAAAAAAAACAAGTTTTAAGGATTGTTCACACATTTTGTGGCTCTTTATTTCATGGTTTTACCCCAATTGAAACAACAATGCAGGTGAAATAAATAGGCACGTGTAACCATGTTAAATAAATAGAAATCTTCCCCCAACAAGTTGGGCAAGTAAGGATGTTTTGCTAACATTTACGCAACAATAATACATGCAAATAAAATTAAGTGAATTGGTGAATGGTTCAACTAGTGGCTAATTAAGATCTACTCATATAAATTACATGTGTAAAATATAGGTACCACAATATTCATTTAACAAGTAGTATGCTAGGTAATTAATATCATGTGCAAACAATAAGAAATAAAAAAATTCAATAAAGCATAAAAAAATGATGAATTAGTAAATTAATTCAAAAAAATAAATTGCAATGAAATATTTTCCTAATGAAAATTCATTTTCTTCCACCCATAATCCATCTATGGTAATTACTTGTTTTTGGGTGAATTTTCACAACTTGACCAATGTTTTTGAGAAAATGAAAAAAGGAAAAATAATTGTGTTTTTTGGCCATTTTTTTGAAATATGAATAAATAATTAACCACATTTAGACCTAGACATTTCTTAGGTTGCCACTTGTAACAACACTTTTGTAAAAATGCTACAACCCTTTTACAATAATCATCATTTAACGTTGATTAATGCTAGGGATCCTTGCCAATGGACTTACTTGAAGAATTTGAAAAAAGAACCCTTGATGATAATGTATTAGTGAATGTTGGTTCATTCTAAGCAATAAAATGTTTTTTTTTTCACTCTTTCCTTCCTTTCTTTCTTTCTAGGTCATTCTTTCTTTAACATTATCTGCAAGAGGACATGAAGTGAAATCACAACATTATCATTGCAACAACTCTTTTTTTCTTACTTTCCCTTTTTCTTTACATTTAGTATTGTGTGCAAGAGGATGTTAAAAGAGGTTGTGCCATTGCTGCTAAGTCCCCATCTTATAACAAATTAGCAAATGCTTTTAACGTACCCATTTGAGAATCAAACTTACATTAAAGCAACCTTAAAAAGACCTTCATTGCACTAATCTCCTTACCCTTACCATTTAAAAAAATAATCAACTCAACTAACTATAAGGTGCAAACGAAATAACACGAGCCACACCTACTTGCTTTTTCACTACTTTTGTGACTACTTTTAACAAAATATTCTTAGAATATTCTTGAAATAGTTTTGAAAAACTGCTTGAAAAATATTTTTAAAATTAAAAAATTTTCTTCATACTATTTTATTAAGGTTCATGTTAAAAAATTGGTAAAATATGTCATTTTCAAAACAATTGAAATCCATTCACTTTTACTACTTAAAAACAAACAGTACAATGCTTAATGAGTGTTTTTATTAATTTTTTATTCATTGGATTAATTTTAAATTAATTCACATGTTCCCATGATATATTAAAAATAAAAATATATAAAAAAAATTTACAATATCAACATCAAATTAAATTATGACTTTAAAGTTCATGAAAAAACTAAACAAGCATTACACTTGCTATAGTACGTGTTATTGTGACTGTAAACTATAGATTCAACACATCAATTTTGTGTTTCAACTTTTCAAACTTAGATTTGATAATATTGATTAGTTCTTTCTAATTTTTCAATTATCCATCAAGTAACATTAATTCTACTAAACAATCATCTTTATACTTTAAGAGAGAAGCTAGAACCAATTGAAATTGCGAAGACTTTGTTTGGAGTGCTAAAAACACATTTTGGCCATTCACTAAAGTTTTCAACTTAGCAATTCATGACTTCATTTGCAATCATTTACTTTATTTATTATGATCCAGTCACAAATGATGAGTTAACATGATGTCATCACATTCCACATGGATATGTATACAATCAACATATATACCTTCATCCATTGACCATTCATACGAAATTTGCAACTACTCACCATTATTTGCAACTATGTTATAACTCATTACAAAGTGCCATGTGGCAACACAATAATTTTTTAAAAATTATGTTTTTAAATTACATATTGGATTTTCATCATTTATTTTGGATGGTGTTAGATCATGCCACATGGCACACCACATGGCATGTTAATTGAATTTTGGCCAAAATATGTTTTGATCAATATTTAGGTTGGTAGGTGGGTAGGTAAGTATGTGGGCTAGAAGATATGTAAATATTTTAATTTTATTTTAGGTTTAACCTTTAGGGTTAAGCTTCTTTCATTGGCTCATCCAAAATTACACATTTTAAAATATAAAATTGTAAAGCAAAACATTTTTTTTATATACTTTTACAAAATGGAAATGGAAAACAAAACATATGAAATAATTATTTTAGTTGTAACTTAGTTCGCAACTAAGTTGAAACTAAGTTGCAACTAAAAAATTATCCCATATCTATACTAGGCTATACTTGGATAAATTAGGTTATACTAAATTATATTAAATTATACTAAGAAAAACTTGGCAAAAATATATGTTATTTATGTTAAACTTGGCAAAAGTAAATTATTTAGGTTAAACTTGGTTATATTAGGCTAAACTCGGCAAAACCTAATTAAATTTGGTTAAATTAGGCTATATTTGGCTAAACTAAGTTATTTGAAATAAATTGGGTTAAATTTGGCAAATTTTGATAAAATTAAAATATTTAAGCAAGAATTGAAAAGATTAAATTATTTAGGCAAAACTTGGTAGAATTTGGATACTTAAAGTAAAGTAGTCAAAACTTGGTTAAATTTGGTTAATTCAAGATATTTAGGTTAAACTAAGTTAATTTAATCTATTTTGGCTAAATTTGGTTGGATTGGATTACCCAAAATAAATTAGGGCAAGATTAAGTTATTTGTTAAATTAAGTTAAATAAATATACATAATTAAATGAGGTTATTGAAACTAAACTTATAAACTAAATTTAATGGAAGTTAATATTAGAAGTTAAATTGAGGACGTTAAACCTAAAGGTTTAAATTCAATCAAATAAAATCTAGAGGTTAAAGTAGGTTTAACCAAAGCCAAACCTAGGTTAAATGTAGGCCAGTTTACATTAAACTTAGTTACATTTTCATATTTATTTAAATTTTTTATAGTTGGTGAAACAATGTCAACTATATTCTAAACGATTGTTAATTGTGTAGTCATAATTTATAATTATATTTATAATCATGTAGTTATAATAATGGTTGTAGTCGAAATAATGACAGTGATTGAAGTCCAAATATGACTACATAACTATACTTGATAGTAGTTGCAAGTTATTTTAGTCATGACCATGTTTTGGTGTACTAGAATCATCAAAAAATATGGAAATAAAATCCTTCATGAATGAAGTCAAAAAAGTAAAATTGATAAAAAATTGGGGCCTCCACAAGTTAGAGATTTCATGTACTTCCAATGAAAGCAAAACATTCCAACATTGATTTGTGAGGTGATCCTTTCAAACAAGTTGACGGCTTTTGAAATTGGCATGGCCATACAAGAGATAATTTTTCCACTAATGATGGAGTTGTTGCCACATCTAATGTCATGAATCTTATAGCTTTGCCATTTGAATCATTGCCTTGAAGTTCATGTTTATGAATAGTTATGTCTAGTGTTGCAAGTGGATCAAACTAAGGAATTATTGATCATGGAAAAACCATTGTGATGTTCAGTGAAAAAACTATTCAAATAGTTTACAAGCCAACCACTAATGTGTCAAACACCACAATGTCCTTTGTAATGACAATCTTTTTATTTGTAGGACTGCAGCAATAGTAAACTTTAGATTACACATCATAACTATGAACAAACACACAATGGTTTTTGGCTAAAGCTTATTTCTATGATCTTGAAGAATGTAAACGTAAGCCAAACAACCGTACATTCTCAAATGACTCACATTAGGTCACTGCCCAATGTACAATTCTTTTGATGTGACATTTTGGTTGACCTTACTAAGACTAATATTAATAAGATAGTTTGTAGTGGTTATTACCCCTTTATTCAAAAAAATGTAGGTGTGTTATTTTCAAAGGCTAAACATCTTTCCAATATGGTCCTTATGTTTTGTTCAATGACCCTATTTTGATGTGAAAAACTAGCCATTGTCAATTGACATCTAATTCCATGAGTCTTGCAGAATCTAACAAACTCTCCTAACATGAACTCTCCCCCTCTATCTATTCTAAATGAAATGATCTAATCTTCTTTTTAAAGTACATATTTCCATTAATTATTTGTAAGATTTAAGATTGTGAAAAGATTGACTTTTTTCTTCATGAAATATATTCATGTTTTTTGACTCATGTCATTGGTAAAAGTGATGAGTAGTGAAACCCCTCCTAAGGATGCATATGGTAATGGTCCATAATGGTTAAAGTGAGTAAATGTGTTTTGCACTATCATTTGTGTGTTGCTAAACTTGGGAATCTCTTCTTTAGTTTTTTTCCCACCATGTAGCTTCTATAGAGGTGATCATGACTTATAATTGGCAACTTTGATATCCCATTCATTCCATTATGATTTGATAAAAATAATAGACTTTTATAATTCAAATGTCCAAATTGCTTATGCCATAATTCCATTGGTGCAATGATAATTTTTGTCACAAACATGTTCTTCTCTTGTTTGAGGCTTTCAACTTGTAAAATTCATTTATGTTATTTTTGGCTTTAATAGCCACCACCTTTTGATGTTCTTGAGAAATCATCACTTAACATTTAATTGGACTAAACACAACATGATATCCTTTGTTTTTAATTGTTTCCACCAAAAGAAAATTTTTGGTTACTCAAAGAACATGGAGCACATTAATTATGTATTGAATTCCTTTTGGGAGAGGCTCACATCACCTTTGCCTTCCACCATGTGATTATGACCTCTTGGGTTGCATTCATTATAAAATGAGCCAAGGATTGTGTGTACACATAAAATCTTGCACCCCCATGATTTTGAAAAATGATTACATGAGTTGTAAGGATTATAATTTACTGAAATAATTTTCAAAATGTGTATATATTTATGAATTTTCATCACAATGAATTTTGTGCAATTTTGATATGTTTCATTGGTCATAAAATGTATAGTAAAGAGTGGACAATTTGATGTGGACTAGGTGTTAAAATTTTGAACATCCTTTATTTTATGTAAAACCAAACCTTTAACTTTGAAAAATTGTGGATGACAATATATTGATTATTATGAAGGCATGGTATCATTAAGAATTTGAATATATGTTTTATTTTAATTATCCACAATAGTCCTTTTTTAGTGTCTAAATGTGCTTTTGATCATTAAACTACATAATTTGAAGAATGTCCTCAAAGAAAAAAATTATATTTTAATATAAACAAATGTAAAATTGCATTTTTACAAATATTGAATGTGTTATATAAGATTACTTTTTTTTTTTGATAAATATGTTCTACTCCATTTGGAATGATGTTATAAAAATGTATGTTTGATGAAGTCAATGTATAATGTATCATTGACGGTTTGAAACACATATTATTTAAAAAATATTGACATGTCTACTTTTGTTGAAATCTACACATTTGATTTATTTGAAAATTCATCATTAAAAAGATAGATTTAATTACATATTGTTTGAAAATTCATGGAAACACTTGCGAATTACACTTCCAAAGTTGGCATTATCATCCTATAATGGGCCCTATCCAAACATGGAGGCCATGTTTCAAACTTGAAAAAAAGTCTTTCAAAAAGACCTACACCTTGTGCCGACTAGCTCCTTTTATTGTGATTACACCCTTTGTTGATTTGATTTTTGTTGGGTCAATGTCTTTGTTGTAGGTGCTAAAGGTGTTGACATCACCCATCACATGCCTTGAGGCCTTAAAATCCAAACACCAACTTGGATCCTTATCAAAAATGCATTTTTAAAAAGTGTCCACTCATTTCGGTGACTCCTTTGATTGTGTTTTATCGTAATCAAAAAATGTTTGCACATACACTAGCAAAGGGACTTGGTTGTTTTGATACCAAGAAACAACAATAGATAACATTAGCTTTGATCAAAAGAAACCCAAGCAATAGAACAAATACGTAAAGAAAACCCCAAAATCATGGGGATTTTATGGTGCCCATTGGACAACACTCTTAACTCATCGATTCAACTAGAGTGTCAAAATGTGAACCAACTTAACTATTAAATTTAAATACCTATTTGATTGTCTGAGGACTTCTTAACTATTAATTTTAAGTACCTATTTACATGCACTAATTATAGGGCAAGTGTGAAACTACAACAAAACAACCTCATTCTTAGTCTTTGCTTGACATAAAGATTCAGTAAAATTTATCTTTTATAAAAGAACAGCTTTGATTCATTGGAGAGGAGAGGAGACACCTCTTCTCTCTTCTCCAATGAATAAGGTGCCATCATTTGTTGAGGTAGAAATTTTTCTGAAAGTAAGGCACCCTCCACATACACTAGCAAAATTCTACTAGTTCTCTATGCTTATGTGATCATTCTTGTATGATGAGTAGCATTTATACAACACATTTCAGCCTTCAAATCTGGATTTCAACTATGCCAAATGGATTCAACTCATACATATCAACATTGATCATCCATATCAACCACCTTTTTAGCTTAATTAGCCACAACCCCTTCTAACAATGGAGATGGGAGGAAGAAACCAAAAGAAAGTCAAACAATCTAAAACTGAAACTGAAATAAAAGAAGTCTAAAAAAGCTTATATGCTAACTCTAAATTGTTTTTATGTGAAACATACCTTCTCCTATCTACCCTCCAATTTTGGCAAGTAAGGGTACCCAGCCCAAAACTCAAACCTGCAGATGAAAACCCAAAAGGGGTATAACCAAAAAAAATTTACCCGTACTACACTATTATGTTTGATCCAATGACAGAAATTCAACAAGAAAAAGTGGAGTTGAAATTGAAAATGAAAAGAAGTCTTAAGAATAAACTAGTAGGGTTGATACACTCATGAGCTTGAAGGTTCAAATTGTCCAAAAGGGATTTACAGTGTCTTTGAAGTTTGAAATTCATAGACAAAACCTAAGGTTGATTGCTGGGTGTAATTTCAATACACTCTTGCAGTAATAGCATTGAATCTCAATGATCCTTGTGGACAAGGCTACAGAAAAGTAATGAAAATCACCAACTACTTACCAATTAATGATAATGTGACCTTTCATGCAGTAGAGCCCCCTTTTCAGATGCACACTCCTGAGCAACATAAAATTCTTCACTTGGCTTTTGAGCTGCAAAACAATCTTCACTCAGCTCTTGAGCTCCAGAAACATCTTCATTCAGCTCCTCGGCTGCAAAAAGATGTTAACTCAGCTCCTAAGTGAATAATACCACTATGCATTTGGTAGAATCATGAAAACATCAGAATCTAATAAGTCAGGACCAAGAGATTGACTAAAATAAACTTGTACAAAATGACCATCTCTTGTTTAGCTGCTAAGATATAAAATAGCAAGCTAAGTGTTCATTGTACATTACAGTCCTTAGGAAGCTAGCGGCTATGCTTAAGGGACTTCATAGTAAACAATACAGGGTAATATATCCACATACACCCTCAACCCCTATCTGTGTACATATGATGGTAATAGCAACAACAATGGTTGGAAATACAATCTCAAGATGACTTGACCTGCTCATGAAGAAGTGGTACCTCCTTTTTAATGCAAACATCTCAAAACTGCCTGTCTCTCTGACATGCTTAGGATTGCATCTTTTGCTCTGACACACGATGATGCTGTGGCAGCTATGCCAAAATCCCATATCGAAACAAAGTACAACTTCAAATTTCATCCAAATTGTCTTTCTTTTGCAAATGTTCAGTAATCTCACAAACACATTGTCAAGTAGAATTAATAAGAGAGATTTGTAAGTTACAGTGTCTGCATCACTCCAGTCTAAGGAAGCAACGTGCCAAAATGGGAGGGTGAAAAGATTACCTGCAAATCATAGTGCTTCATTGGGTGACTGGTGCTCAATGAGAGCCACAGCATATGCAGGCATAAAGCTGTCACCAGTACTGTAGCATCAACCACCAGTGGAGGTTGAATTGCACGCTGAATCAGTGGAGGCCCATCTTGCAGAACTAGAACTGCATGCTTTGCTACCCAGCTTCACCAAAACATTCTTAACACCCTATCAGAAGGCAACCAACATATCTGGTGGTACAAATAGACCAAAAGAAACTTTCAAGTCCTTTGGTTGGGGTCAGAAGGTGAGCAAAGCAACCCCACTGATTATCATGCTTTAAAACCAATGGAAACATGATTTCCCTTGCATCACCCATAGCACCCACAAACATAAGGAATTGCCACGAATATGCAGTTCCTGTAAGACAGATATTCCATGTCTTGCAAGAGAAGCACAAGCCACCAACTTTGGATCTTGGCAGTAGCTTTGATAGTTTGCTCCCAAGTGTTTGTTGGTATCCCTGTTAATTGTGCCACCTCTGAGTCATTGGGGGTCAGGATTGTGACACACTTGAGGAGCTCTTGAGGAATTGGGATCCCTGTGCCCCCTCATCCAAAATAACAGGTAAATTTGTACTCCACACAACCTGCAAACACATCCTGCAAGATTAGGTCACATATGAATGAACACAAACTTGATAATATCTGACTTAGAGAACACGTAAGGATTTTGACCCAGCTCCAGACTCCACAAGTTCTGACTTGTAACTGGTATAGAATGCACATGTCAAATGGAATGTTTTCAAGAGTTCAGAATCAAAATCAATCTGCAAAAAAGGCCATAGTTACTTTCCTGCTGCAGGGTTTTCCAAATAGTGCATGCTGGAATTCATAGATGAAAAGAGCACCTTAGCAACATCCATGTTGACAAGTTATCTGGGACTTCCTGCTGCAAAAGCACAGCACCTGCCTAACAAATCAACTGTTGCACAATCGTCAACAGCCTCCTGATGACATCAGCTAAGTGTGGCCAAGAGACAATTGCTCCTTGCACAAGGATAATTGAGTTTTTGGCTCCTGGTTGTAGCATGACCAACACATGATTGAACTTTTCATAGTATTCATATGGTCTAAGTGCACTCCAGCAGATGCCAGTGCATCCCGCTTCAGACTAGCTTGGCCATCCTTCCCAACCTGCATGCAAATTGCCAAAATACAGTGAAAACTCCAAAACTAACAAGTTAAAAGTAGGATTTTCATGGGAGGTTTGGAGACAGCCAACAGATCCACAAGACCCCATTTTGTAGGGATCCTGCCTACAGTCAACAGATAGCAAGAATACATACCAGAAAACCCATTTTGCAAACTCCAAACCACCACTTGTAAAACAGGCATTGTAATGGAGTGTGTTTTTTTTTGACTGTGTACCTACAACCATTTGTACATTTGCACTAACCATCTACATGCTACTCACCTAGTAGCCACCTATCATCATTCCTATCTACGTACATGATAGGTTAGCAAGGTGAAACCCAAGGTTAACTTAGTTGGGATTCATCCAAATTGAATCACAATAGGCTTCCAATCCATGGTCCACTGGTGGCTGTTGGGTCACTTTTGCTTTTAATTACAAGAGAGAGAGAGAGAGGTACATTTCTGAATTCTAACCAGCTGCCATGGGTAATTCTTCCTCTTCCTGATGCATGCAGATTAAGGGCGACTTTAGATGAGGGTCCAAGGTCCAGGGACCAATGAATTCAAGCAATCTTATTGGTCAAAAGCTTTAAATTGGTCCTAAGGCCTTTAGACAAGGGTCCAAGACCAAAAAGTGGCAAATTGAGGCTAAACCTACATGGCACCTCTTTTGGAGGGAAAATCAATTGGTTCAGACCAAAAAATAGTCTTCAAAGGGCGAGCTCCTGATTTGCAGAATCAAGAATCAGGCTAATGACCAAGGTATAGTCCAACTCAAGGATTCAATTTGCTTCAAATCAGTCCAAATTGGCTCCTAGGAAATTGGACCCTAGACCCTTGTCTAAAGTGGGCCTAAGATTAAGGGGCACTTTAGATGAAGGTCCAACAAAATGGAGCAATCTTATTGGTTGAGTCAAAAATTGAACTAAAGGTTTTAGATCAGGATCCAAAACCAACTCAACCCAATTTGAGGTGACATTTACATGGCTTCATTGTGGAGGGAAATTCAATTGGTCTAGATCAAAAAAATTTAAAAGAGAGCTCATGGTTTGGAAATCAAGAAATAAGTTAGGCTTCTTGTTTTTTAAGTTGAGATTGTGCAAGAATAGAAGAGATGTTGTGAATTGAAGATGTTGGAAACACACCCATCACTCCATTTTTTAGCACATTTAGTGTTGACATGGCTAGATTTGCAAATTCACATAAGGTTGTTGCATTAAGATTGAAAAATGTTTTAAAGTGAATGCAAAAAGTTTTGGTCATGAAAGGTGCACCCATTTTCACAAGTTGAAGCATTTACAAGAAATCCCTAAACTAGCTCCCCTCCCATAGAGATAACAAAGACGGAAGAAGGTGATTATAGTTATGATGAAAGAGAAAAATGGTGAAAATTAAAAGGCTGGAAAAAATTGGATGGATGATAAAATATTACATTTGATTACAAGGAGAAATGAAGCTTGAATTTGTCGAAAATACAAGAAAACAAAGTAAATTCCAATTTACTTGAAACCCTAGTTGTGCTTGTTTTGATAAACCCTTGTTTTGAAATGATTTTTTTATAAAAGATTTGAAACTGTATTTTTTTCAGATCTTAAACTTGAATGAAGTGATATTTTTTTTGAAATCAAAGTAAACAGGGAAAAAAAAATGATTTCATGCATTGCCATAGTTAAACTAGGATCACCAATATCTTGTGCCGATGTTCATCCATTATGTGTAAGTAGCAGGAAGCAAAACAAAAAAAAATGAAAATAATGAGAAAAATAAAAATGTCAAACTAATCATCTCCCATGTGAACCACACATCCATATATGAAACAAGGTAGTTTGTTTTGTTTCATAATTATGAGATCCACCAAATTGGGATGCATTAGATTGTGTTCTTAGTATCTTTGAAAAGCTCTCAATGAGGAGGGGTGCATTAGCTGGGTTTCATGACTTTTGGACGTGTGGTGTAAAAGTTCTTGAATATTGAATGATTTTTTCACTAATAATTAAATTAAATCATAGCTGAAAATTTCAAAGGAATTGAGATTTTCTTTTGGTGTTGTTCAAAAGATCTCAAGAAGCAGGACTTAATGGAATATATTTTGTAAAATTTGGACTTAGGATGGGGGAGATATTGAATTGTATTTTGTCACTGAAAATTCAAATAAATCACAAAAACCAAGTTTTGGAAGGAAAAGTCAGTTGAGAACATGGTCACACTTGGAGATCTACCATTCAATTCAAAGTGCAAGAAATTGGAATTTGCCTTTGCTATTGTTGGAAAGGTCTCAATGAGTAGGATTAATAGGAATTTATTTTGTAAGTTTTGGATTTAGAATGTGGGAGATATCAAATTCTAAGTGATTTTTGTCACTGCAAATTCAAATAGATTACAAAAAACCAGGTTTTAGAATGTCCTCTAAAGTGGCTCTAAGAACCAGAATTGTTCAAGTTGACAGATTACACGTTGAACAACAGCTTAGATGTCAGCATCCAGATTGGACATTCCAGAATAATCCACGGCAGCTGGGTGGTAGTACTGGAATGGGCTAGGCTTCTTTGCACATGCCCAGGTACAAATTAGAGTTGCAAGGTGCTGGTGGTGGTGATTGCTTGTGTGCAGGGCACACATTCAAAACCTACATTTTGTCTTTTCTCCTAATGGACTAGAGCTGTGTGCTTCTTTCATTTCATGTCAAAGCTCAGGATACAAGTTGCTGTACGAGGAATAACAATGTTGTCACTTATTGCTTTGAACCATTGGGAAATTATGTGTAGGGTAACTCTTGAGGACCAAGGCAGGGTATTATCAGAATAAGGGCCATGTGAGGCAATGGTCAAGCATGGACCTGTTTCTGGTAATGCCTTTGTGCAAGCGATGTAAAGGCCACAAAGAAAATCCTTAAAATTAAATCAAAACCTACAAGAAGAGAAGGAAACATCACCAAAAATTAAAAGCGTTAGAATACTCAAAATGTAAGAACCCACTCCAAAGAAAATACTCAAAATATAAGAACCCACTCCAAAGAAAAACAACAGCCTGGTCTTGTGAAGGAAAAGTTACATTGTCTAATGTAGCCTTCACTAACAGTAGACAAATTCTTTCAGGTCTTTACTCTCCTTGTAAGTACTGGTTTCACAACGTCAATCTCCTTCCTTCCAAACTCTTCCAAAGTAGATAAACATCCCATACAGGCGCTGTATATCACTCACTAATTTGGAGCACTGAGAATGTGGCTTACACATCTCTAGAAACAATTTGGTAGGTCTTCTGTGATGGGTACCTAGTGAATTTGAAAAGAATTCACAAGTTTACATTTTGTGAGGTACTGGGAATGCCTTGCATGATAGTTTAAACTTGCATTCTTTGAACAAAATTGAAGGTTGGAGAAATTGGGCATCATCAAAATTCGTAGTCCATATGAGATTTTTGTCACTTAAGCGCTCCAAGCTTGAAAACCCGCCTAGATTAAACAAATGTGAAATACACCTTGTAAGATTCCAAGACAAATTTTAATTGGTGTTTGCTTCCCAGGTCAGGGCATAAAGTCTACAGGGTGAAATTGGGGCGACCATCAATTTTAGTATGAGCTTAAATGCAATCAAACTCCTTATGTATGAATGTTAGACTAATGAGTCATATGTTAGAGCAAATTTAGCTTAACAAATTTACAAAGAGATATCTAGATTTCTTATTTGCTAATAACATATATCCCAAATCTAGTTGATTGGATGTTAGTTTCAATAGCAGCGATTCTAGATATTCAACAAAAGAAAGTGATTAGATAACAGGAGGGTAGCATAAGCCCTTTACTCTGACTTACCGAATGGTTATGTTAGTTATAAAGTTATAAAGAGGCTTCTACACCATTCTTGAGATTTAGAAATTTACAAAGTGGTAAAATTATATTATACATGCTACATTTTAATCTTTCACTTGCAATGTTATTACCTCAGAAAACCTTTCTGCAAGAAATTTCACAAATAAATTAATTTTGTTAAACATTAAAAATGTCTAAAAACTGCAAATGCCAAAAAAAGTCTATGCTCTGAGCCCCGCAAGGAAAGAACCATTTTAAAATGACGATTTTTTAATTGATCAATTCCTACTTTGTTGTAAAGTACTGCCAATTTATTCCTTTTTTTCTAAAGATTGGGAGGCGCAGTTCCTTCCACAATTCATAAAGGCCCAAGTGTGAAACCTTGACAATTATTTATAATTGTGCCTCATCATTTTCAGCAGGCACTACTCACAAAGTTAAGGTGCCTTCCATATACACTAAGAAATTTCTGTGAGTGCTTTATGGTGCTCAAATGCATATTACAAATCCCAATCATCAAATGCACTCATTTGAGGATTCCCTTGTAACACATGCTTGAGTGAGCAATATGGCATTGCTGTATATGCTGTTCTGCTTTGTTTGCTCGCGAACCTTTTTCAAGCCCAGAACAGGACTTTTGACTTTTTCACAAATAAATCCAGAGAATAACATTGCACTTTGGAAACTAAAATTGAACAAATACTTGCATTTGGACATTATCCCATGTGTTCTCAAAATCAAATACTTGGTTCTGGTATTTAACCACAGTTATCAAAAAAATCAAATACCTGGTTCAGATATGTAACTGCAGTTACCAATTTTTTGGGGAGAAGTCGAGTAACTGCCCAGGTTCTTTCATGAAACCTGATGGTGTTTTAGGAGTTTCAAATACCTGGAATCAGCAGTTCTTTGATTCTGATTTGTTTTCTTTTCCAAATATATAGAACCAATGGTTATTAAAAAATTCAAAGAACCATCCCCACACGAGTTATTTTATTGTGAAGAGAGTTTGGAAATTGCTAGCAACAACCAATGGGCTTTAGGAACTGCAGAGAGACAGAAATGAGAAGATGCTACTGGCCAGAGTAAATCATCACTCTCCATCACACATCATCCATTGGAACTCTTTTATGACTCAATTGTGGATGAACACCAACTTAGTTGACTACCAGGTGGCACCTTGGTAACATATCCTGCCAAAAACTTAGTTCCTGTAGGTAGGTAAGTAGGAAAATAGATGGGTATTAACTAAGTGGGTGGATGTAGATGGGTACTACTAGATAGGTAGGTAAGTTCTAGGGTGTTGTTAGTAGGTAGTAAACACAGAAACTCAGTCCCACAACCATGGTTAGGTAGGGAACTGGAACCCAATGGAAAAGTGTTCACTATCTACCCACCATTCATCCCTCACAGTTCTCTGGTGGATGCTGGTTCACTCTGGCCCACTTCAATATCTCCAGTGTTTATCCCCAGCTGTATGATTCCTCCCAATCCTTTTACAAGTGGCAGACTTTGGAAGCACCCAGACTGTTGGTGAAGTTAAGGTATGAAAGCAGTAGCTTTGGCCAGAGCAAACCAGCACCCACCAGTGAAGCATGCAGGATGGATAGTATGTAGACAGGAAACACTTTTTCATTGTATTTCTCTCCAACTGCTAACCATGGTGGTAAACGTGGTTAGCTATGTACTAATCATCGGCTGGCTTTTTTTCAAATAACTGCTGGGTAGGTTATTTGTTTGATTTTTTTTTTGGGATTACATAGGTTAACAATATCAATGTAACAAAAAAATGGGTACTAATTATTGATTATGCATAAAGGTAGGTTATCAAATAACCAGTTTATTTTATTTTTTAAAATTATGTATCAGTATGTAAAGATTGATAACCCACCTAGATGATAATCGAGTCATCTGGATAAGTTATTAGATTTTGAAATTTCAATTCCAGGCAATTATTTTAAAAATCAAGAAGCGACTGGTAGGTTATTAATAACCGAGTTGGATAACTGGGTTGATAACTGAGTCAAAATTCAATAACTGGCCAACACTGGTACTAACCATCCACATGTGCCTCTCAGTGTTGGGCAGGTTATTATCCTCAATTGGTATTATCCACAATTGGCATAGAAACTAAGAAACTCTAAACAAGGGCAATGAATCAAATGTGACACTGAGCTCGCCTCTACGCTAGGTTCAAGGCTCATTTCCAATGTTAGAATAAGTGTGAGAAACACCCAAAAAGTAAGTGAAAAAAACATGTTTCCAAACTACCTTACCCTAAGGTTAGTTTTGTCATTGAATAATCTTCAAAATAGTGAAATGAAATTTTGTGAAAATATGAAGTTGACGTATTGAAAATCATCATAATTATCATAAGCTACAATTTGAATAATTTCACTACTCAAATCACAATATTATAGTAGATGATGGAAAAATATATAGTTTCAAATTTTAAAAACAAATTCATTTTTTGAAAAAAATAATTTTTCATTTTGTCAATGTGGAAATGACCCTAGGTTACGGTATTACATTGCAACATTTTCTTGTGTCAAGGATTACCCTTCTAATGGCACTACATGTGTAAAGATCTTACAATAGTGACTATGAACCACTTCTTCTATGGCAACCTGTGCACCACAAATTGCAAGTTTCCAAAATATAACTTGCATGGGAATATAATTCCTACTTTCTTTCTTTCATGGGATTGTCACATGTTAATCCCACACAAGAAACATGTTTTGTTTCCATTCAATTGTGTTTAAACAAAGAGTAAACATAAAAATGTAGAATCGCCACACTCATGCTTCGGAATGTTTCTTACATTTCATGATAGATGGTGTAGGACCCTAGCTTTTATTTTTTAAGTCTTTGAAACTCACTAGGTTTAGTTATAAGGGAGGTGAAGTTCATGTAAACCCACTAGGTCAAGTTCTTAGACACTAATGTAACCAATCTTCTTTGAACACAAGATTTGCAACTTAGTGATCAACTTCTTCTTGCCCTTTCCATTTCTTTTTGTTTTTTGATTTTTTTTGGTTGGTTTGTGAAAAAGAAACAATTACAAAATAAGATGAAAGGTACCTCCTCATGTGTGTATTTATATTAAAGTGTAGCACCTAGGACTAAATTTAGTAGTTCTTTAGGAAATGTGATTAATCCTTGTTTGAAACTTCAAATAAAATACATAGAATGAAAAATCAATTAATTTTCCTTTACATTCATTTAATCAATCACATAATATATGAAATTGAAAGGGCATATAATTTATTAAGTTACCTCTTGAACCCCCATGATGGCTAAATCTTCTTGTTATTGATCATTCATTTGACAACATCACAAAATTGAAAAAAAAAACTAATTGAAATTTGGTATCAATTGATGTTAGAAATTGTTAACCACAAATGTGGCACACATTTATTTTTATTTTTCATATCATTTAAGGATTCACATTGGTCCATAAGTGTAAATCTCAAATTTAGTGCAAATTTTAAGTGGTGTGAAATTGACAAATTGCATTAGAGACATCAAGTGTTGAGCGTAAAGATTTATAACAAATGTTTATCCAAAATTATGTTTAATATCTTTGATGCAATGAAATCAAAACTACACCCACATTTGATGTGGAACCCAAGTTTATTTTCTCCATCATGAATACAATAATAAACAATAATACATGTTTATTTATATAAAATATGCATATGTTGACAACTCTTTGATTTCACATATTAGTTGGGATTAATGTTGTTCAAGGTTCTAAACATTTAGATAGGGTTCATCCACAATATATCATCATAGATTTGCCTTCTCCATGTATTTGTATATTTACACCACTTTAACAATGTGTTCAAGTTTAAGTGCTAACAAAGTGTTAATACAATCATTAATATGATGTTGTGATAACATTGTAACATATTGTGATGACTAATCATTGTATTCCACTACCAGTAATATAATTTAAATTTTAAATAAATAATATAATTTATTTGAATGTAAATATAATATTTATAATTCAATTTTGATAATTTTTAATATTTCATAACATACCAAAACATATCCTTTTATTTTAAGTGTTTCATGTAATAACATACAACTTAAAGTGGTTCCCCCCTTTGCTTTGGAAATAAATGTATTTGTAGTTTGGTTATGTGATGAAATGAATAGTGACATGCAACAATTTTTTAAATAGTAAAATAATGAATGGTATGTGAAGCAAGATAATTCAACTTTCAATCATCACCTTAAGGGTTATTACTACTGTAGTCCAATTCTTGATTTGAAAAGGAACCTTTAGTCTTGGTTTTGATTTTTGATTTTTTTTTTGAATGGAACTTTGAGTTTGATTTTTAAATATGGGTTTATGAGGTAGGTAGGACCTAATGAAATACTTTCCTCATATTTCTTTAGATACAACCTATGTGATCCCAACATCACATGAATCTTGCCTTACTATATGACTTATAACAATAACAACAACATATCAATATGGTGAATTTTTTTAAGGGCAAATTTTTACCATTTTGTGAAAATTATTTTAGAAAAGGACTATTTTTCACGAATTATTCATTTTTTGGAAATTCTTTTGGCAAAAATGGAAATTTTTAATTAAAACTTACCAAAAATCACCATTGCTACCTAGAATATGATATAGTGAGCTTGAAATTTTCTACTTTCATGTTTTGAATATTGCCAAATTTGGCTAAATATACTTATGAACAATTGTTATCTGAACAACATCATAAAATTGGAAAAATATACCAATAACCTACTTTCCCATTTACCTTTCTCACTTTTTAAGTATGAACTTTAGGTTTTGCAGGAAGGTGGACAAATGGAAATATTGTCTTTTATGTCTAATGAAGTCAAAATTAACAAATTTTATACCTCTAATGTGTTGTACATGATAGAAAACACATAAACAACATCAAAACACTGATATCAATTACAGGTTTGGATCCTACTTGCTTATAATCTATTAATTAAAAGAGCCTAAATATTGTACAAAAAATGCCTAACATAATTTGTGTGTGTGTGTTTACTATAGGGTCATGGTTTGCTTGAGTGTCTCAAAAATGATAAAGGTATTGTAGTCTTCTAGTATTTTAAAGTACCACAACATTTTAAGACATTTCCACCACCACCTTCCCACCTATACATACAAATTGCATAATTTCTATGGGTCAAGGCCTTAAAGCATTCAAACCACATGACTTATGATAATTTTCTACCTATTTTGTAGTCAAATCTATAGAAAATTTTGGTATTTTGTAAAAAGAAGTCATTTTTTTGGGTATTTTGAAAGTCTAAGACCCATTTGTAAACCATATGACTACAACTTTAAAAGGACTAATTTTAAATATAAAAATAGATAGGTTACTAAAGTAGATCATGTTAAATACACTAAGAGGTGACTTTCATCCATTCACACAAAAATCAAATTATTTTGTTATGTGGACAACAAATTGTTGATTTTCAGCACACTCCTAACATTCTAGGGGTTCATCAACATATGTGATTGGGCCAATAAGGTATTCACAATATGCATATCATATATACATATCAATTTATTATAGTTCTCTTTCTTACACAAATGGTTATCCTATAATAATTTTATATGCATAACAAGTATTTTCTTTGGGTGCATCCACAAAAAATGAGCCACACCCATCTTTTTTGTTCCTTTAAAAAAGGTAAGGATTGAAATTGGAAATTGCGATGGCATGCAACCATTGCACAAAATTTATGGTTTAATCACATATTTGACTTTTACAATATATTCTTATAATAATTTTTTTTTTTGAATTTTACAACTTATTTTTATATTTATCCTAGAGTTATTGGAAATAAAATTACAAATTCTAAATTTTACAATTTATTTATATATCAATTCCAATGATGATCTGAAACCATGTAAAGTTTATTAATTATTCAATCTACATAAATATGAAAAAATTCAAAAAAATCTAGATTAATTTTGTTCATTTTTATGTGACTTACTGAGGATCTCAAGTTTGGTTACAAGTGTTTAATTAATTTTTTTCCACCCTCAAATGTTGATATAATTGACTCATATTTTTACATGTCATTTTTGAATATATATTACATCACATCATGTAAATTAGTTTAAAAACATTTAATCATTGAAATTAAAAATTGACAAGTGTGTTATTTAGGAGTGGTTACACTTGCAATGGCTTATTATATTGCAGACTTACCTTTTATAAGACAAGTATTTTGATGTCTATACAATACCACAAAAATATCATTTATATTCATATCCATGGAAATATTTTCACATTTTTGTGATGTGTTTATTTAATACTACAAGATTGTAATTTTACATTTTCATTATCACACATTTAACATTGCCTTAGGTGGCATTTTATACCAAAATTGCCCACAGAATTGCAAAGGATGGTATTTTGAGACATTCAAGCAAACCAACACCTCATAAAATAAATTGATTTGCCATTTTTGGAAAATTTTGCCAAATTTTTTAATCACAAAATTGAAAAGAAAAATTTGGTAACATGTTGCATGTTGAACCTACTTAATATAACCCTTATGGACTATCTATAGGTTGCCAACTAAATTTGTCAAAGGTCATTTTGAACTTTTTCATTAAAATGTGATTTTTTCACCTTAAAACAACATATCTTTCTATTTTATCATTCTTTAAGTTGTGAGCTATTAACTAATATCATTTTTTGGGATTTTTTTCCTTTTCTATTTGGACAATCAAGCTCGCAAAATGCATGATTTTTAATTGTATCAAGTTAAATGTGCATGTAACCCCAAAATAGGTTACAAGGAGCAAGGGTTGTAAGTCAAAAATAATAATAATGAACATGGGGCCCAAGTGTAAAGGAAATGTATGTATGAAATTTATAATTCAACTTGTAGGCCCTACCTTGAGGATCTTTGATTGGGCGCATAAGCTTGCATTTATATGAATAATTTAGTTAACTATTTTGTATTAAAGATAGTTGGAAATGAATCATATGAACTTGGTTAATTCTAAGGATGATGATTATCAATAATTGAATGACTTGTTCATTGGAAGATGAATATGTGGCATAGTATAAATGGCTTGTTGTGAATGAATGGGAATGTGTAGTAGACATGGATGAACGAGGACAATAATCCATCAACGTTTCCCCTAGAATATATAAGGGTCATGGGTGAAGACTTGGGGAGGTACTTTTCTTGTCATAGTTTCATGTTGTTAATATGTGTCATGTTTTGGAAAAGCCTTTTGTGTTATAAACTTATGCCATGATAAACTTATGTGTTCTTTTGATTGTGAAAATGTTCACAAGAGAAGATGTACTATATGTGTTTTGATGAATGATTCCCATTGAATGAAATCCTTAGGTGTCTGTGATGAACTCCCCAATGGGTGTAGCCCACATAAGGATCAAGTTTTAGGCACATGGGTGATCCTATCCCAAAAATGTGTAAGGTTCTTCTATTGCATTTTGCTAAGGTCTTTTTATGACGGGTGATTGTTGTGTGAGACTTTGTTTTATCTACCTATGTGTTAGTTAGTTTTCTATTTAAAATTAACCCTCATAAGCTTGGACCCTTTCTAGACTACATGCACAATACTAGTCCACAATTCACAAATCAACTCTTCATACCTACATCAACACTTCATATTTGATACCTCCTAATATTGTTTTTAAAATATTCATATCAATGTTGGAAGAAAAAAACTTGCACTGATCAACATATACATATACTAATACATGAAGTTTCACAAAGTATGCATGGTTTTTTAATATGAAACTTTCATTTCATTTTTTATGAAAAAATGACTCAAATTCATCCAAAACATGACCAAGTTTCTAGAATATGTTATATTAGGTAGCCAATAATATGGACAGATGCTTGAACTTTTTCATTTAAATATATCATTTAACCAAATTTGGCTAAATCTTCTTATGAATGATAGACATTTCAACTAAATCAAAAATTTGAAAAGGAAAATAGAAGTGCCATGCACCAAAAACAATGTGCATGATTTTTCACAATAGTTAAACATTGGTGGGTTCAAAAAAGATTCTTACCCATACCCATCAATGTGCAAAGCTTGCTATTTGGTGTGTGTGTGTACGTACATAGGTACAATGAGACATATGGTAAGTCTCTATACATGGTTCACCCAATACGTATGTTTGTTTGATTTGCAATGTAACTTTACTACCAAAATGCCTTTACAAACCTCCACACTTGCCAGGAAAATAGTAAATTTCACTTGTAACCCAATCATTGCAATTTGTGGGCCATAGACAAATTGTCATGGACACAAATTCACACCACTTGGTTGCTAGGTTGAGATCCAAAAAACACACAAATCAACTACCATAGTACCTTTTCAAGTTCAATAGAAAATACATTTTTTTAAATGCTAAAATTCTAAAAAATTAAAATACCTTTTCACTATTAAGGTACCTACAATCTTGTTGTAATGTCACCCTAGCTGTAGATTAAGGTGGTAGAATTGTATTTTCTCCATTTCGCCAAATGTTGTATTGTTTCATTTTAATTTTTTTGGGTGAAAGCATAGTTAAGTATACCAATTAATGTATTTTTTTGGTTTGATTAAAAGAATTTTAAAATATATCATGAAATTATCAAACATGTAATTTGGTTGGGTAGAAAGATTGAAGTTAATATGGTTCTTGATTTTATGTGAAAAAATATGATAAAAACATATTTAATCAATAGTTAAATAAGATTTTTGTGAATGAAAATATGTGCAAGTAAATGTCCTATTTCATAAAAGTAGGTGCAAGTAGATTAAAACAATGTCCAAATAAAATTTTAAAATATTTTTTGGAAGCCTTAAAGTATACCATAGATTTTATGAAAACACATAATTTAGAATAATTGGTTTTTGAAAATGAAGTGAGTTGAACACATTAAATTTTTTAATTTTCAAACGCATTATTTACACACTTTTATGATGAAATTTATTTTCATTCTTATGAAATTTATAGTCTTATGATGTCAATTGAAGTTCCATGGTTTTGCATTATGATAGGAGTAAGTTTTTTCCATGCTTAGATGAGAAAATCCCTACTTTCGAGTTAGAGAAGATTACTTGTGCAGTCTACTTGATTGTGCTTTCACCTTTTCCCCATCTTCCTCTCTCTCTTTTTGAGAATTTTGTGTCATTGTTACTGTGTGTTTTGTTGCTTTTGTGAAAATTGGAGAAGTGCTTCATGAAATGCTAAATCAACACAAAGTTTTAGTCACAAGAAAAATAAATTTGAGGGAAGTTTTGGAGGTGTTTGTGGCTACTTTCATCAAATAGATTATGCAACCATCTAATCTATTCAAAATGCTTCTCAACCAAGGTGTTTGTTCTTGGTGGCAAGAATGTAAGTTTGAAGCTTGAAATTGGGTTTTCTTACACAAACTTTCTTTCCACGTATCTTTTGCAATCTTTTTTTCAACATAATGATCAAGGAAATGTAGTTAGAGTAGGGCCTAGATAGACCAAAATTTCTAGCATTTACTTGTGCTTGGTTAATTTTTTTCACTTTGACATTTAAAGCATTAAGCAAAAATTAACATTAAGAACATTGAAAAGGAGATGTATAAGAGATAAGACATGTTGTTAAGGATTTGGTTTAGGACTAAAACAATGGCTTATACCATGGGTTCTTTCAAGTCTCACAATCAACAAATTGATCAACCATAAAACTTTACAATTTTTTGGCACATTTGTTACTGTTGGATTTGCAAAGCATGCAAACTCTCATATCAAGGTTGTTTTTCCTATTTACCCACACTTACTATAATAATCTGTTCATTTTATTAATTTTTCTTTGGATACAACAACAATATAAAAACATTCACTTCAAGTTTTTCAAAACAACAATAACCTATAAAAGGATTTTTACAACAATGTAAGGTAATTTCCCTAAAAATGGAATCTTAGCCTAATTTCTTTTGCTTGAATGTAATTTGTTGTTTTAATCCAAACACTTTGCCATTACCTGAAACTATTATGGAACCACCTCTAATTGCAACTCCAAATGGAGTACAATTAGGCTATAAAAAATTCTTAATTATTGTTATAATGGAATCTATAGGATTTACATAATTTTCTTCTACACCATGATTGTTTTCTTCAACTTTTAAAGTAAAGGTAAAAAAAGGAATAATTGCATTGGCTTCCATCATAGCTATTTGAAATTTTGATGTGAAAACATTCATAATCTTAGTTTTCTACTAACCTTTAATTATCATTTCTTCCATTCTTTAGACTTGTGTCCAAGGTGCATGAAGCTACCCACAATTTTTTCATCTTCAAATCAATGTGTGGTTCCTTCCCCTCATAGATTTGGTGTTTGATGATATCTATAATCCGTTTGTTATAATTGATTTTGAAATCATGTTTTAAAGGTCTTTGTATGATTACATTTACAGGTTGCAATTCATTGGTATAATTTGCAAAAACAAACACATCAAAAAGGTTAGGGTGTTTTTTTATCTAGTCAAAAAAATTATTTTTTGTGAATGTTCCAGCAATCGATTAACCATACAAGTTTCTAGTTTTCTTGTAAGTTGATTTATTGGATTTGATTGCATAAGTAGATGAACAAAATCTTATTATCAAAGTCTTTTGTTATTTGCAATGTAAATTAGTGATTTTCACCAAATGTAAAATGTCAACTAGAGTTTATGCATTTGATTTTTCCCTTATTTGAAGACATAGTAAACATCTATGTGTAGTACGTGTAAATACAATGGTGTAAGCAAAATAAATTGAACAACTTGACTACCTTGTCAATACTGGAACAAATAGATTTAAAATAGCAACAAAACCTATTATAGAATTGTGGAACATTGAACATTTTTATTTCAATGACTAAATATGATATATGTTTATCCTAATGTGCATTGATTTTCATATTTCAAACTGTGAAAGTAGGTTTTAAGTAGGTTTTTAAAAATACAAATAACTTTTGACGTCTACTTTTCACTATGGGCTTTTGGTTTCAAGTAGGTGTCAAGTAGGTTCCTACAAAAAAAAAGATTTTTTTTTGAAGACTTGCTAATTATTACATATCAATTTCATTAATTTTTTAAACCAAAAAGTAGGTTTGAACACAAATTTTTCAATCGGTTTCAAATGTACCTTTTATCTACTTAATTTTTTTTTTTTTTTAATTTTTTAAAAATTAGATTCTTATAAAACTTAACAAAGAAATTAATACTACTTGACACATAGTTTCATCTAATTTTATGCTACTTTATGGTAGTTATCTGAAAGGCACATGGTTAAAGTGAAAACATCTACTTTTTTTGTATATTTTATTTTGCTTTGACCCACAACTTGTCCAAGAAGTAGGTATCCATTTGTAGCAGAAGATACCACCATAGTTACTTGTTTCTTATCTTTCACCCCTAAGTCTAAAACTTGAATTTGTTTTATGCCCTTGTTTTCCCATGTTCTTTCTCAAACTATTGGAACAAGGTGGATTCCAATTTTGTCATTGTTGACCAAAGGCATATAACTTCACGAATAAGGGACCTTATCATGCACCTTAAAATTGGTTGAACAATAAAGGTAGATAACAGTTGTTCAACACTTCTCATCTTTTGCAACATTGTGACAAGATCATCTCAAAGCATGAGATACTCTTCAAGGATTGGTGAATGTTACTTCAAGTGTTTGGCAATTGTACCTTGTGTTGTTGCTTGTAAATAATGTGGTTGGAGTTCTCCTTTTGGTGTAAATCAAGTCCACAAATTGCTTCTTGCTAATTTTTCGTATGGACTTAGAACTTTTGGACTTTGGTAAGCAATTTGTAAGTAATTCACATCATCAAAATTTGTGCCATATTTTTTCAATACAACTACTATGGGTGGCCATAAAATGTGACTAAAACCAATTTGTTTATTGGCCTCTTGATTTGTGACGTTTCTATTTGCTTCCATCTTATTTCTCTATAACTTCCTTTTCACCCTCTTCATGCTTAGTTTGTTTCTCAAGTTGTAGTGTTGCTACAAAAATTTTGGGACATCCAATAGGGTGTTTTTTTATTTCTCTAACATTGGTGCTTTTTGCTTAGCATTCTCATTGATGCCTTCTACTTCTTTTTACAAAGCATTCTCTCTTTGTGCTCTTGTAATTGTTTTGAATAGACCAATAAGTAAGGTTAGTTGCAACTTTTCTTTACTCATTTCCATTCCATGCACAAAGTTAAATTATATTTTGACATAAATTTTATGAAATTTTCATTTTTTTGCTTTGTAAACATCTCTTTCCACAAAAACTGCAAACATAACTCCACAATTGCCACAAACATCACTCCAAAAAGCATGGACCAAACTTTAAGAATTCAAAAAATCAAAAAGTTGTTACAAGATAGTTTTAGAGTTTTAGTATGTATACTGTTGCATGTACTTTAAGTGATATTAGGCTATTGTCGAATTTTTTTAATTTAAATAAAACTTTGCTAAAAGTTCTTTTTTTTTTTTTTTTTTTTGTGCTGAAATAATTATTCAACAGCGAGATGCCAAACCTGAAAAGGTATTACAGTACGATACTGTGGAGTAGGTGCACATGAAGGACAAATGACTCTCTTGCTCTCTCCTGCATCATCAGCCAACCATAGTCTAGGAACAATGACGCCATATCCACTGCCCCAGAAAAGCTCAAACTGACAGGACTGAATGGTCTCTTTACCCTGCCCCCATCCCTGTCTGTGGGGGCGGATCTTCTTGTCCCAATTGGGTACAACATATTATTACAAAACTGCTTTACACAAGGTGGGTAGATTATATGCTCTCCCATATTTTCAGACTATTGGCAATGCCAGTGGGTAGCAGCTCTTCTTTACTCGAGGAGCACCACCACACTTTCTGTATACATATACATGGGAGTATATTGTGACTCTTATTAAGTAGTTGCAGGTAACCCCAACGTTCAATTTTTGGCCCTGCCTTACAAGGCAGTGACATAGTGTTGAGAATCATTAGAGTATAGTAGTACCTTCAGGGGATTTTGCCCCTTAGAAACTAGGTGAGATGACCCCTCTCATTTGGTTGTAAGAAGATTCACATTCATCTTTTGACATTTTGTTTTCTCTCCCATCTCGTCAAATGTGCACCCAGCCCCAAATGACTTTGTCACCAATCCATAACCCACAAAACTAAATATGAAACTATTTTTTCCAAAAGTGATCATGGCACACATAATATGCAAAAATTCATGTAATTCTTTCAAAATGTGACAATGTGATTGAAAACGTTCAAATACACACATCACAACAAGCTTTTTTTTGTGGTTTGAAATTTTGTAAAAATGTGAAAAATAAATATGAAAAGGGAATATTTGATCACTTATTTTTTTTGAGGAAAAAAGTCATTACATTTGCAAAAGACTGAAAATTATGTTACGACATTTCCCTAGTGATGTTGTGATATGGGGAAAAAGTGAGTGGGTAAATATTATAATTTTTTTGTGTTTTTGGACTTGAAAGGAGCACTTTTGACTAAACATGCCAAGGCTGTTTTGACCGATTGAAATCAAAGTTTTCCCCATATCCCACACTCACTCCCCAAGGGTCCCCAAAAGGAGAAAAAGAAAAAAAAAGCTGACCTCCTTCAGTGCTTGTTGACTCATCTCATTGGTTACCAAAAATTTCTATCTCCATTTGGTCCTTACCATTTTCGTCTAGGCTAATGGCAGGGACGGGGAGTATGGGTGTATATTCTCATGACCCCTGAATTTTTATTATCAAATCACCACGCCCTCTTACATCCAGGCTATGCCTAATACTGCTACAACTGCAGCAAATAATTGGTTATTATAGTCAGCAGTCAGTATAAAGCATCTAATTCCAGGATGAAAGGAAAAAAATTGCTTTGAGCTCTCAACAACATCAAACTAAAAGGCCATATTCTTGTCTGAGGCAAAACCAAAGTATCCTGGGGAGTCTATGGATTGCTCATTTCCCCAGTAGTGTTCCAAATTGGTACATAAAATTTAATAACAATAATATTATTACTAGTATTAGTAGCCAGCGTTTTTATTTTGCCAAATCTTTGCCACTTGGTACCAGAAAAAAATCTAGTGCACCAAAGTTGCTGGATTTCGAGGAAAACAGTTTTGAAATCACCATATATAGACAGTAGACCTTCTAGCAGATCGCCAAAATGGAGCAGGATTCTTAAATTTCCTCTCTCAACAGTAGCCAAATTTGGCTAATTCCTCTTATGTAGCTACAACATCCTCAAATTGAAAAAATAAACCCTGGTAGCAGCTGGGTTGGTAACATTGAAGGTAATAATTAGGGGGAACTAGTTTAGAAGCAGGGAGAAAGAAGTTATTTGAATGTAACTTGCTAGAATAGAAAGAGTCATATATAAGGCCCCTCATTACTTGCACCTGTGCTACTTGTGCAATGGCTGCATTCATAGATTGCATTCATATGTGTAATCTTCTAACAACTAATGATAATAGTTAACACCCTTCAGGAGGAGCTCTGTAGATGATCTCCAGAGATCATCAGTAGAGAACATTGTGAGGCTGAGCAGAAAGTTTGTGACTTGCTTGTAAGCTCTCTATAAATCTCTTTTCTCATGTCTAAAGCTGGCCTGTAGAGAGAGAGAGAGAGAGAGAGAGAGAGAGAGATCCTCCTGACTCATGTGGTACAAAAAGAACCAAGTGTTGATGATGAGTCTTCACCTCTTCTTCTAGAACTTCAGTCCTTCCAAATATTTATCAGCTCTTTAAGGAGAGACAAAGAGCTACAACGAGGCAGGGAGGGAGTGAGGGAGGAATTAGTTGGGAGCACAGAAAGGACTTGCAATTTTGCTCGTGAGGTACAACTTCTCTCCTTCTCTTTCTTAACTTGGCAGCAGGCCTACAACAAAATGAACAGTGGCTGCTGCTCAACAAGAGCTAAGACGTGATGATTCTACATTAGTAGCTGCACATGATGGGTAATACCCGGTGGAGTCCAGTACTTCTTACGTCTTGAGGTTTCGTCAGTCGTCTAGCTAGGTCCAGAAGCAAGATGCTTGAAGAATCGCTGGAACCTCGATCGGGCTGGTAGTAGCAGTCCTAGTGCTTACAAAATAATAATTTCCAATGATAGTAGTACTATTCTTTGTTGCTTGAGCACCCTAGCTAGCTAGAAGTTTTCCATGGATCACGGCGAAACTAGGTTTCATGGAACAGAGAAACCAGCTTGATCTGCTGAGTAAAGTGCCGAAGCATTGAGAAATTACTGTCAGAACATTATTGGAGCTACCCGGGACCTCGTGTATAGAGCTGCTGATCTCCGTGGCATGAACCGATGTCGACCTCTTGCATGGGTCGACACTTATTAGGATTCAAGTGTTTGTTGATATCTGTATGTTATTGGAGAATTAGCTGCAAAGACTCTTCATGAGATCAGCTGCTTCTCCTAATTTCGGTAGCAACTTCGTCATGAGATTCATTGCCTTCGACGGGGACTCATGAGGTTCTAAGCAAACTCGAACTCTCATCCAATCGTGGTGGCCTGCAGTAGGAGGCATACTTTGAGCCCGGCATGCTGTGAAAACTTAGTGATCTAGGACTGGAGTGCACATGAGGAATATACTATATTGAGCTGCAGGTAAAAGAAGTGCGCAGGAATTGCTTGAACGTCTAATAATGTCAGTAGCTAGAAGCACCGCCACAACTGCCAGAAGATCTATGTCCATATCTGCAGAAGCTTTTATAACATCGGAGCGTGTTCAGTTGGAAGCTGGTCCTCCATAGACATGACGCCCGCTGCAACGTCTAGTAATGCACACATGAATGCACATATATTTTGTCACCTTGTTCGTGTGTGTTGCCACTGCAGTTTCCCTTATGGAGTTGAACAACAGTCAGTTCCTGCACCCAGCTACCACCATGAAATCGTTGCTGCATGTAAAGAACTTGCCAAAATGCAGACTTAAACATATATACACAGAAAACTTGCGATTCTGTAGACAGCTGCAGCTTTGATCCAGCTTGGCCGCAGCTGATATGCTACCGCTCCCCTCGACAACGCCCTGTAGCTCTTCGTATTCATGTATTATGTTGCTTCTTCTTATCAATCGGCAACATGATCCTAATGCAGACAGCTAGAAACGGCCAAGAGGTGTGCACTAGGATGCGAAATCATGAATATGGGCCGGCATATATGATGATTGATCTAATTCGATTTGTACATTCCCGGACGATGATGATCGATCGACGTGGATCTGGACTTGTGCACGAATTTCACCGGAGGACAATATGTATCCTCGTCTTCAGGCAACAAATCACACCCGACGTCCTTCACATGGAACATATTGTTCAAGAGTTCCTGCAGACATAGACTTGTTTACAACAAAATCGACAATTTATTGATCAATGCGGCACGACCCCAGGCCCAGCAGCTCTTATATTATGACTCCGTTCAAACTTCGTGACCCGGCATCGAATCAGAAACCTGCGATAAAACTATTTGCAGGTACTGATGTCATGAGGATCTTGAATGTTGCAGGCAGTAGTGGAGCTTGCTCTTCTGATGATGTTAATGTTGCTTAGAGACCCATGCATTTGCCATGATTCATGATGATACTGCGAGACCAGTCTGAATTAACTTAGAGATTTCTTACAGGATGAAGAAGAAGAAAACTGCAGATCATCGATCATCGATCTGGATATGGGATAGCAAAATCTGCTGAGTTTGCAACTTAGCCATTGATCAATACATAATTATCTCACAAAGTTCTTGTAGAGCTGCATGTTGTTGCAAACTCATGCCACCAACATGTGGCGGACGTCACAAAATTTGCCCGCACTAGGGTTCTGGATTTGCTATTGGTTCTCGAGAGCATTGATCATATATTGTGGTCGAAACCTGCAGGCATCCAACTAAAACTACGAAATCATGCCTGCAGAACCAGTACTTCTGATGCAGCAGATCAAGACCATGAGAATTGTCGTGTACACAATGTTGAGAATTCATGCTCCAAGACATCCATGGCTGCTTGACAAGATACACATGAGCTTCTAGGTGCAACATGCATGTCTTCGGAAACAGACGTCCGTGCACGACGTTCGGAAAACTATACATCTGACCATGTTGATGTTGTTGGTAGAAGACCCCGGCGCAGTTGCACAAATGGATCACATGCGACTGATTGTCGAGCGAGTGTCTGTGAAAACTTTTTTGGAATCTGAGGTGCGACTGTTTGTGTGCAGAAGTGGAAATGTAGCAACGCTGATCTTTGTTTCGTGTCATGAGCCGCGAACCGTTTCAAGAAACAAATTTGGGGTTTCAAGCAAGCTGCTCACCAAGACCTGTACACTACTTGATGGCCTTCAAGGATAGCAATTTCACCATTTTGCGCTTGTGAACTGGTACTACATCAATGCCACCACGATCTCTGTTCAGCAAGCTGTTCGGATCTGATCGATTTTGCTGTTTTTCTGACTCAGATTCCTCTTCACTGTCAACCTCCATGACCACCTCCATTGAAGATTTCGAGTTCTGATGGGCAAGCTCATGCTGAAAGAGCTCATGGGGATGCCCATGATGCCATTCCGTGACCTTCAAGCGAGCAGCCCGCTTGTTGATGAGATCTTGGTGATGTTCACAGAGTGAATATCCAGGCTCGGTTAGCCTTGAGCACTGCCATCCTCTCCCATCATAACGTTTGCACTGTGTGCATCCTTTGTCCTTTTGTGACACCAGGGGACCACGCCTCCTCCGCTTCAAGGCAGCACCTGACTCTTTGCCACCTCCCAGCTCCTCGTCCTGATCTGTTTCTTGAGACTCCATGAGCTGATCCTTTGAATGAGTGCCAGGAATTTCTTTGGCAGCGGCAGCATTGGTGTTCCTGTCTCCAATCCCTAAGGAGTCTGACATTGGACCAGGTTTCAAGAGACCATTCCCCTTCCGTCTTCTTTCCTGCTGCCATTCCAGTTCTTCCAGCTTCACAGATGTGCCAGTGCGAGCTCCATTCCCAGTGCTAGGTTCCATTCCTTGAGATTCAGCTCTTTCTCTCAAAGTCTCAGAATGTGGACAAAAAATGTAATGTTTATCTGTGGTGGCAAGGAAGGAGGAGGAGGATCGAAGAATGTTAGCCACCTGCACACTCGGCCTTCCACCCCCTTCCTTCAGACCAGGCAGTCCAAGTTTTATTATACTCTGTACTGCTTCGCGTGCTGAAAGCCCATCAGTCTTGCTTGCAGCTCCAAACACATGGAACAAAGAGCTCATCAGAGAATCCCTTGCTTTGATTGCAGGATTATCATGAGATGATGTCATCTTAGGCTGTGACAAACAATGCCTCGATTTCCTCTTCCGTTTCCTGCACAAATGAAAACAAAATTTCTCTTGTTCTTTATGCTTCTAAGATCCTAGCACTGATTGATGCACTTTGGATGCTGGGATGCACAGTTATCAGCGTGAGCCGTGTCATGTCACATCAGTCACATTATCACATCCTGTCAGTCACATTAATTCTGGATGCTGGGATGTAGGTTTATCAGAGTCTGCTGTGTCACGTCACATCAGTCACATTGCTTGATAGATACTAAGGCCTGATTGCTTGACGTTCGAACCTGCTGGTTTTGGAGTCAATTTTGACACATGATCTTGACCAAGACCTAGTAGTACTTCCCATGATTTTGATTTTGATTCAAGAGAAATTATGTACGCACCTCTTCTCCTTCAGGACGACATTGTGCGAAGTCTCTGCAGCTGGAACAGTTCTTGAATGGTTGTTGGCCCCTGCAGTGGCCTGTCAGCCAGTGCCAAAAAAGTTCCAATAAGTAGCAACAAGGATCTGATGTCTCAAGCTCCGAATCATGAAGTTTCTCAATCTGCTAAGTAAAACCTAGTGATCAAGTAATTTGGATCAGCAAAACTCGAAGTTTGGAACCCTGACCCTTAAAGAAGATCCAGGTTCATCGTGCATGAAGGAACAACTTGGCACATCTTTGATGATTTTCTCTGATCATCGAAGAACCTGGTGAAATTTCAGTTCAGACTCTCAATAGCAAAAGGGATGGATCATTGAGTGTGAGTTTGCTAATTTAGGTCAAGAAAATTCCAGAAAACTGAAGATACAGCAGCTTCCTTGAAGCACAAACCTCATGTGAGATTGAAAAAACTTCATCAAGCAACAGGACATCACCACACACATGACATCTCACACATGAAGTTCTCTAAAGGTTCATGATCAATCAAGAAATCCTGGTTACATCCAAGCTGTGAGAGATCCTCAATGTTGGAAACAGGAACTTGATCAAAGAATGCTGCCGTGCAGAGGCACAGTTTGAACAACATTGGGACTCTAGAATGTAGCCATGATGCCATCAGCTTCAATCAGACAGACCATCATTCTGGTTTTTGTCAGCATGATCCGTCACACACAACATGCAGCAGGCAAGTGCTGCAAAATCTTCCCATGCAATTTTCTCCCCAGCTTGAACCCTCTCATATTCATCTTACTGGCATGGAGTCCAGGCTATGGCGCCCCAACTAGCCATGAGCTGCTTCTCCACGATTTCCAGTGACCAGTTGCATCAGGAATATATAAAATAGGACTGGGTTCATGGTTGCACGCACTCTTCCTGCTGGCACCCAGCTCAAAACAGTCCATGGAGCAGCAAGCTTCATCTGCCTTAGCGTTTACACACTACGGCTCTCGTTGAGGCGCTTGTGCTCGACAAGATTCCTTAAAAGCAGGAATGACCTTGAGCAAGCAGGTCACTGTAGTATAGACCCTTGAGCATCACATGATGCCTGCAACTATAGAACAAGTTCATGTTGTTGCCGGCCAGTTATATCTTCTTGCAGCTTACGATCATGGAAATCACTATTGAAGAAAGCTAGAGTCTGAGGCAGTGATCTTGACAGTCTGTTGGTCGTAAAGACAGCAGCTTGTTGGAAAAGCGAGGAAGGTACTAATGCTCCTGAGGCTCTAGCTAGTGCACCATCTGCTTGCATATTGTCTAGTCCATGAGGAATGAAGAATCCAGATATTGTTTCGACATCATATTGCAGACTACACGAATCAAGTACACACTTCTCAATCTGAAAGCTGTTCTCCATCAAGGTGTTCATGGCAATGTCTAACGTGATGGAGCATTGAGCTCCCGAACTGCAAGAAATATACAAATTTGGATGGATATGCAACATGAGCAGCTGGTCCTGCAAGCGAGAGCTTGAATTCGTCCGAAGCTCTTCTTGCAACACAATATTGACAAAACCAAGACTTTGCAGGACACCGGCATCATGCTGTTTATTACTTACCCCGGAAGATGAGAAGCTCTGAACTGCATCCTTGATAATGTTGGGTCGTCTCTTGAGTCGAAATCGCGTACTCGTACTCATGATGCGTTGAACATCCTCAGCACTGCCCACAGTCATGATTGGCACTCCAGCTGGTCCGACATGAGTACTCGTAATCAGTACTCGCGGCCCTAATTGCTTCTCCAGCTGCTTTTCCTGTTAACATGAGCCAGCATCAACAGTAGTACTACTACGGCCATCATCATCATCGACTCAATAATGTACAGCACCGGTCGCGTTATGTGATGCCATGGCTACATCTTCGACTCCGAATGCGATTCAGAGGAGCACAAAAGTCTATCATTCACTTAGCTATGATCCCCAGATTCAGCAGATCAAGCTGCAATAAGCAGCTCAGCATGCATCTCATGGTCAAAGCTCATGTATTACAGCTGCATTTCCAAACACAAAAGCTTGCTGCTATTGATGAGTGGAGGGGCGGTCGTGTGCACACACATCATCTCGTCTTCACACAAGTAAGCGTCACGTGCAGTCCATCGCCATGATCAAGCATGGTGATAAGCTGCCCATGCATGTGCTCCAGCATGTACAACTCCAATCGAGCACATTCTATGAGCACAAACTCGGATCCATGGACCAAAAGACTACACTACAGCAGCCATGAAACCACAAGAAAGAAAGAAAAATCCAATGTCTCATGAAAGAAGCCCGGCCGCGCGCGAAAACACAAAAAAAGCTTCAAATACTTTACAACACATTTCCTCAATGTCTGTGCACTTATAATATCAAACCGGCTAAGGACTCGCCCATCTCTCTCCCAACAGAAACTTCCCCAAATGTACATAAATCTAATCATCGTTCTTTTCCTCCTCCTGCATATAATATTCTGAGCACTCTATTGATAGACATCGCGGAACCCACGAGTCTCTACCTCGCTGCACATAATAAAAGGTACAGCTCCCGGCTCAAGACATAATAATGATCAAGGAAAAGGAAAACCCAACAAAAACAAAGAACATTCAACGAGTCCCAGCGCCCATCCCGGAATCGATTTCTCGCCTCACCAAATCAGGATGAAGAGGTTGCAGCGCCTGCTGCACAGGAGATCCCAACTCATGCTCCTTGCAGCTTCCTTGATCCCCGCGGGCTTGTTGCCGCTGCATGGCGTCGGAGTTGTAGTAACTGCTGCAGACAGCGGCTCGGCCCCTAGGAGCTGCTTCCCCATCAATATTATGCGGCTGATCCCGACCTTCCTCCTCCTGCACCTCTACTTGCTTCCATCCCATGCCCAGCAAACTGATCACGGGCTCAGCTACCGCCGCCTCACGCTTGCGTATCCTCATCGCTGGTAGCTCTGCTACACGCGAAAGCTTTGCTTCCCTCGCCTTCGCTTGGCCTGGTCTGCTTCCCGTGTCGAACTCGCCCGTCAGGTACTGTGTGTCCAGAAACTAGGTAGGTAGTAGGTACTCTCCTGCGCGAGAGGGAAAAATGAAAGAGAGAGGGAGGGGTTGGGGGGGGGAAGAAGATGCTGTTTGGTGATAGGTGTTTTTCACCTCTCTCTGCATATCTAGTGTTGCTCCTGCAATTGATTGCACCAACATTTTTGAAAACTTGGAATATGGGAAGTTGTTGAATGTTTGGGAAATCCAGAATATATATATATAATGTTGTTAGTGTGGAAAGAAATGATTCAAGTTGGGGAAATCGAGAAAATCCATAGAACATTGATAGTTGTTGAATGAAATGGTCTAAGTTTGGGAATTGAAAAATCCATCAAATATTGGTGGTTGTTGAATGAAATAGTTCACGTTTGGGAAGTTGAGAATTCTATCAAACATTGGTGATTGCTGGATGAAATAGTTCAAACAGTGAGGAAAACGTTTTTTTTTCCTTCTCTATTTCCTAACTAAGAAAAATGAGAATGCAATAGTTGGATATTGAGAGTTTGTAACCTTGATACTACGTAGGTAGTACAGCGGGTGACACTTTCATGAAGGGTGTTAAGCTTAGCTTATTGCTCCTCATCACAAGATTGAAGCCATGATTTAGGAGGAGACTTAATTATTATTTTTGGAACTGTTTGAAGTTGTTTCATGAGGGCTGTGAGATGGTTTCTTAAAACTAATTCATAGCTATAATGAAATTCCCAAGTCCTCAGAAGCTCACTTTGTATGCCAAATCCATCCACACAAATTGTTGCCTCACTTTTTGTTTTACTCTTCAAGACTTCATACAACCAAGATGAATCAAAATAGGCTGGGTTCTGATGTCAATTTTGGACTTGGTTTCTCAAAAATAAACTTCCTTAAACAAATCTTATCCAATAAGACAAAGCACCCATAGAATGTGGGTACAACTACTGATTTGTAAGGAAAGAAGTTTGAAGAAAATTTGGCCAATTTCACAACTTGGAACTCACAAGCCACCCATTTCAAGCCTTGCATTTTCAAGTGTTGGGTGCATTTCGGCTATCCTAATTTGTCTGTGGATGTGTCTCTCACCCTTGTTGGTCTCTCAAACAAGGTAGAATGGTAAAAGTTAAAGTACTCCAATTCCGCATAGCACCACACCAGATCCAAGCAATCACTTCTAATCTTACCTGTCTTGTGGATGTTACAGCTAGTAATTGAAATAGGTGAAAGCCGAAGTGCAACACAGACAAGCTAGGAATTGAAATACAGGAAAGCAGAAGCGCAACACAGCCAAGCTAGGAATTGAAATACAGGAAAGCAGAAGCGCAACACAGCCAAATGGGAACAGCTGCAGAACTGCATTTGTCTAGCTTGACTCTCCTTAGATTGTAGAATAAACTGCTACCAATACAGTTCATAGCTCAGAGTTACAAAGGAAACACCACGACTTCAACAAGGTGAAATCTCAGAATCCTGTCCCATAAATAGCTCAAGCACGTCATAAAGAACTGGTAGAATATTTGTAGTGTATGTGGAGTATGCCTTACCCTAAGTAATATTTTGCCTCTATGGCACCTTGAGAGAGTAAGGTTCCTCAGGTTTTCAGGAACCTGCTGCATAATGAGCCATCCTCTCGTCTGAAATGCATCATGGCTGTCTGCTTATAAGAGCAAAATTCTACCAGTTCTTCCACCATGTAAGGACCCCGAACAAGAGATTCAAAACCTGTCCAGCTTGGATCTCACCCAGTGTGAGGCCCTCATTCCCAGAACAGCAGCATTTGAGGTCCTTACTGTCAAATTAAAAAGTCCACCACCGAACACAGAGACAAGAGAAGTACAAGTTCCTGGAGGACAATTATCTAATGCGAGTGGAGATATAAGCTGCAGAGAGCAAGCATGGTAGCTAGGGACAGAAAACATCAAAGATGAAAAAAAGAGAGAAATAAAACTCACTGATGGCTTATGAGTCAATATGGCTAGCAAAAAAACTTACTTAAATCCTAGACAACCTTGCTAATATGCATCCCAGTCACAGAAATTCAACAATGCACACTAGACGCAAAACCCATAATTCAGCAAGACAAGAACATCTAGATGCAACTAAGTCCATACTCCCGTTTGCTGAGATCTGACAGACAAGAATTGGATTGCCCTGGTTCATGTTCGTCGTGTTCTGAATCGCCATGGCCAAATCTCTCTTGTATTTTGTATGTAACTTACCTATTACCATACGTACTATGACTGAGAATGGGCACCCCTCGTCCAAATTTCTACCTATTTATTTGAGAACATGAAATTCGATAGTCTCAACTTTAGTATTTCAGAAATTTTTGACAGTTGAAAAATAAATTTTTGAATGCACATTATTTTGTATTTGTAATGCATCCTTAGAATAGCGAGAGCAGAGCAGTGTTGGATTTTTGGGCAAATTTTCGCACATAGGGACAAAAATTATCCATTGCAAATTGTACAAAGGGATTTTTTGGAAAAAGAACACTGGAGCAGAGAGCCTCTGAGAGGTTAAGGTTTGATTCTCATGGATTTCAACAAAAAATAACAATAAAATTTTTCTCTTTTTTCAGCCAAGCCTTTCATGAATTAATTTATGCCAAACATAAGTTTGTAAGTACTAAAGTACCGGACCTGCCTACTGCATGGTGTGGGGTGTGTGTGTGAGAGAGAGAGAGAGCACGCGCGCTTGGCTATGGCGTCGCTGTTCGCGAATACCCTCTTTTTCTTCTTTCCTCTTTTCTTCCCGTTGGAATTTATTTTTTGATGAGTTTCATGAGCAGAAAGAAGTCTTGGATTTGGATTTTGTTTTCTTTCCTTTGACGGCGAGATTTTCATCACTTCAGCACAGACAGACAGACAGACAAAGAGACAAGAGGAGGACTCGCAATAGAGACAGAGAGTGGTAGGGAGCAGCAGAGCGTGAGGGTGGTGGTGGGAGTGTGCATGAAGAATGGCTCAATTGTGTTTGCCCTTGTCGTTGTTGTCTCCCTCTCCCTTATCGTCTGTGTCGCTCTCACCACAACGATTCCAGCTCTCTTCCACAAGGCCACACAAGTTGCGAGCTTTACTTGTTCGATGCTGCTCTGTGGTAGCAACAGCAGAAAGATGTGGTTCCAGGGATGATGATGATGATGCTGATAGGTCTTTGCTTTCTTTAGCTCGTTTTGTTCAGGGTTGTGAGTGTTTGAGATGTGGGAAGAAGCAGCAAGTTGGAGGAAGATACGGGATGAAGCAATGGAGATGGACTAGGCGCGGATCGGAACGGAGGCTTGTGCTTGCACGTGTTTCGGAGGTGAGTGGCAGTGGTAGTGGGGAGGGAGCAACGGCGTCCACTAAAGAGGATTCGAAACCGAGGGCGAAGTTGAGTGCAAGGCTTGTGGAATCGTATGAAATCGAGGAGATGCAACGACCGCTTGCCGAGTACATGAGTCTGCCGGTGAGTCAGTATTCGGTGCTGGATGCGGAGCGCATAGAGAGAGTAGATGACACAATGTTCAAGTGCTATGTGCACCGACTGAAATTCTTAGGGTTTGAAGTGGGACCTGTGTTGCTGGTAGCTGTGGAAGCGCAACCAAATGGTTGCTGCATTCGTCTTCTTTCTTGTACGTTGGAAGGTTCTCCCATTGTGGTGGCACAGAACAAAAAATTCTCCGCAAGTATGTCGAACAAAGTCTCATGGACTACTGTCACCGATTCCTCCTCCTCCCCATCAGCCCGGCGACTGGTTTCCGACACCACAATTGAGGTGACCATTCAGATTCCCTTCGCATTTCGTGCGTTGCCTGTGGAATCTATCGAAGGAACTGGCAATAAAGTGTTGTCTCAATTGCTCAAAGTCGTGCTTCCACGCTTCCTGACACAGCTTGGCAAGGATTACTACGCATGGGCTTCAGGGGACATGTCCCGCAAACCTGTGGGAAATGGTCAGCTTTGACGCAGTCTCAATTTCAGCAATTTGCCCAAGTTTTTAGTGACAGCAGAATGTGAAGAGAGATCCAAGACAGGGATGCACTTGGGTGCAAGCCACTGGCTGCCAATTTTATCTGCAGTGCCATTTTGCTGTTATGCATGGGACTGCCATGGATCTACCAAACAGAAAGAGAGCCAGATTGTATATCAGTTGGGGTGTGGGAAGCGGGATGTCTCCACTGCATGAAAAAGAACTAGCTAGAAAGAATGAGAGAGATCCTTGGAAGGACTATACCCCCACAACATGGTGAAGAAGCAGAATGTGTTTCCTTCAAGAGCAGATGAGAATTGTTGCCATTGATGCTGAAGGAATCAGAGTACGAACTATCTTCACTTCTACCTGAAATTCTTGCTGCAAAACACAGCTGCATCATCATGCACTTCACAAAACATAGCTAGTAAATCTGTAAGATAGTGTAGGAAATTTGGGGTTACAATTTGAGCTTTCTGAGCAAGGAAATGCAATCTCCTCATGAATTGAATTCTTTTAGCTTGAACCCATGAGACCTGCTCCTTTTAAGTACCTACACAAGTTTCTTGCGTCCATGTGGGATCTCTGTATGCCCCTGTCACCTGAGATGCTTGTTTTTACAAGCACAAGCTGAAATGAAATTGAATATGCTCTCAAGCTTGTGTTGCAGCTGTAATGAATGAGGATCTTATTGAACTTTTTTATGAGCTCTGTCTCTAGAATGCTAGCCAATGTCATGACCAAGTCTTCTTCCTGTTGCTTCTGGAAATGCAACAGAAACTGAGCACACAGATCGTGTATAACAGTTTGCCCAGATTCTGGGCGGAGTATTACATACTTATCTACACCCATCATCAAGAGCTGATTGAAGTCAGTGGGGAGTGATGGCAGCTTGTCACTGCTATTCATGATGAAGGTGATAGTCTGATGCTTTGTGAGCAACTCTCAACTGGTTACAACTGCACACATTGTCATGTGTGTGTGACCTTCAAACTGTTGTTGTTGTGGGGATTATTTTCTGCAATTTCATAGATAAGTGGAGTCCTGGTTCCATGGCATTTGCTAAAATGGTTGTGCCAGATGATATCACCATTATCATCTTGCCATTACTGTGAGTCTTGTGACACAGATTTTAAACAACAAATCAATTATATGACAATTGGTCTCCACCCCTGCTGGGTGCTGATGAAGTCAGTGCTGGGGATGCTATAGTATCAATACCATACATGTTACTGTTGAAGGTCTCTGAACATGCATGCGAGCATCACAGATGTTCAAACAACTCCACAGTGGTTGTGATTTTGTTCCTGTTTTCTCTGTTCTTTAGCATTGGGTTTGGTATTGATTTTTGTTTTCTTATTCTTTAGGATTGACTTTTGATTTTCTTTTGCTTTCTTTGTTCTTTAGGATTGGATTTTGATTTTGTTTTTGCTTTCTTTGTTCTTCAGGATTGGGTTTTGATTTCGTTTTTTCTTTCTTTGTTCTTTAGGATTGGGTTTTGAATTTGTTTCTGTTTTCTCTTTAGGATTGGGTTTGATTTTCTTTTTCTTTTTCTTTGTTCTTAAAAGTTTGGATTTGATTTTGTTTCCTTTGTTCTTTAGGGTTGGGTTTCCTTTTCTTCCTGCTGATTATGTTGTTGAGTCTGAAATCTCTGTAACCATATTGGAAGGGGACGTGGCGCTGCCTAACAAAAGAGATCCTACTTTGGGTGTCACAGGTGCCATCATCACAAGCATTCTGATAGCAGCAGCACACCCTGTAAGACTATTTTCATCATAATCCATTCCTGAGATGTCCACTTCCTCAAAGACTCAGTAATCTGGAATTTGAGCAATTAATTTATTTTAATCAGGTACATCGATTGCTGTTGTAGCTAGTATCCAGGAGGGGATTTTTAGCATGTGAAGCTCTGCTAAATCTCTTTCCAATTACAATTTTTTCTTCCAACTTCTCTTCATTGTTTAGGAAGGTGGGAAAATTCAACAAAGAGAAATTAATCATAAGACCTTTTTGCTTAAGGATTATAGTAGATGTTTTGTATCCTCCATAAAAACAAAGAAGAAAACCCACATAAACCCCATATATCATACCTACCTACCTACTTATATACCTAACTACAACATCAATATTGCTCAAAAATCTGGTTGTCAGACCCAACATATTATTATTAAACATTTAGAGTTAATAGTTGAAAAGACATGCTGCTTATGACATGAGAAGATAACACAATTTTTTTTGCAATGAATTGAGTTGGAACTTCAAACCCATGAATTTACAAAGGCAGGTGTAGTAGGTCTGTAGTAGTGTTAGGTCCAGCCGTTTTGTTTATTGGCGGAAAAAAAAAATAAAGTTCGAAAATGAAGTAATTTTAGAGGGTTTCCATGGCCAGAAGTGAGAAAAAAGAATAGTAGAAATCGCCAGATTTCTATATTGGGGTTTTAGTATGTAGCCATGAATATACAAGGTTGATTAAAGATGTGTACTCAACATCTGGTTTATAGCCTGATGTGGCTAAATCTTCCTTAGGATGATTGCCATAAATCTTAAAGAAATTCCTTGAAAAAAAAAAACACTGGAACTTGGTTTGCGTTCACACGGGCGATGGGCTAGGTCGTCTCCTCTGCCACAGCAGTCTACAGGATTGTGGCACGCTGTGCGCGCGGTGTCCCTCGTGTTGGCGAGCGAGCGAGCGACCGAGAGAGAGATAGACAAGGCACCGGAGGGAGCAGGAGCTTGCAGGAGCGTGGTAGAGCCAGTGTAGTAGAGCAGGGTCACCATGTTTCGAGTACGCGCCACTTCGTTCTTAGCCGGTTTTGCTGTTGCTTCGGCCATCGCCATTTACCAGTTGCAAAAGGATGTGTGGGGCAGCCATCAAATATTGGCAGATGAGGTTTCTCTTCTTCTTCTTTTCCGCTGCTCATCTCTGTTGTCGTTTTATTTCTAGGATACTCTCCTCCTTCCTGTCATCCCCTGTTTATTGTTTGTATGTCCATTGTCTTTTGTTTTATTTGCAGTGCAAGCAAGAAATGGTATCAAAAGTGGGAACTTTGTGTTTGTTTGTTTCTCTTTTTTTGCTTCACTTTGAGTGCCCATTATAATTTTTCTATGTGGAGGAAACTTTAGTTGTGGAACGGAGCTGCTGCTGCTGTTTTGAAGAAGAATCGTGGGAGGATTTGGATAAAACTTTGTGTCTCAACTCGAGCTTGAGACACAATTGGAGGGAAACCCTAGATTGTGAACTTGTGTACTATGAGGTGGATCTTAGCATAACTTTGTCTATTGCATCAGTTTTCTGACAATCCTGATTGCACTATGGTTGAGCTTCAGCATTCAGTTGCAGAAATTCCATGTCTGATTGACCTAATTTTCAGCTGGAAAATTTTGCAACTCATTCTCCCTGGGGCTGCCTTCCAGTTTTCTGTGCAAATGAATCATGGATGCATCAGAAGAGTAAGGGAAAATGTCTGGGATCTATGGACAGGTTGAGGGGTATTACAGTCAGTTGGAGAAGCGGATCAAGCAACTTGAGCACTTGACGGGTTTATCTCCTTCTAAAGATACTCACCAGGTTTGATCTTTTCTGCTTCATTTGCATCTGCCAGAAGTCACCATTTTTCCCAGCCCTTTATAAAACTCATGAATGTTCCTATGTTTTGAAGCCTCGCCCTTGTTATTGCTGGAGATCCAGCACCTGGGCAGGATGAGCACTGGCTGCTCATGGTCAACTCTCAGTAGTCCATATCAAGATGCTTCACTGGTCTTAAACCTTGGTGCTCTTGAAATGCTGCTTCTTTATCACCCTGATATGAAAGTGGAGTTGTTGTTGTTGTTCTCACTTCCTTTTCATTGATGCTTGCTGGGTGAGTGCAGGTGGCAGGGAAAGATGACTGAGGCATTTGAAAATTGGGAAGGCATGTGGGTTGCACACACATTGGGATGAAGAGTTGTTGAACATGCTTTAATTTTTTAAGAACTGGGGTGATTAGTTGTATATCCAATAGAGGGGTGACTGCTCATCCTTGTTTGCAGCAAACTACAGCTTTCTAAACTATAATGTTGCTCACCAAAATTTTCATAACTTTATTCTCTGAGAAACTGGGATTGGAGGTCATTCAGTTTACAGTGTTTATTTCTTTTCAATCGCTGTAATTTTCACTATAGGGCTGGATTTCAATTGGGAATCTGCACAAGATCAAGTTTTGTTTCATTATGAAGGAGGTTGTTTCTGGATAGAGGTCCAAGGACAAATAGTAGAGGGTGGAGATCTGCAGGTCTGCTTGTTACCCCATCTGGAATATCAACTTTGAATAAAAACGAAATCAGAATCATCTACACATTTCTGAGTTGTATTTTGCAACCCACTTGTAATGTGGTGGTCAAAATGAATTGAAGCTTACACTCACAAGTTTTGTGCAGCTTGAAGGAGAATATTAATTTGCCTTTCTTCTTGTCTCCATTGAGTTCTAGCTTGGCATTCTGACTGAGTCTTCTAATTGCTTCCAAAAATGTGACAGAAACGCAGGATGCAGATGTTTGCATAAGCATTATGCCTACATCTTTGGAGCAGATTGTCATGAACTTAACAACACACAGTGGTAGGAGCTGATGAAGTCAGTGAGGAGTTGTGGTAGTTTATGGTCATGTCATTCATGATGAGAACAATTGGCCAACGTTTCTGACTGACACTTATAAGCTTATAATGATTGCATTCATTCTTTTCATGTTGGTTTTGATGTTGCTGGAATTGACAGACCATTTATCTTCAAATAGGTAAAATTGTAGTGTTTCCTCTGCAATGTCATAGATAATGTATTGAGGTGGTGGTTCATTCATGGGTCATGAGATGATGACAATTGTTGACAAGCTCACATGACAAGATATGGACAGGTCTCTAGTCTGTTGGCCACAACAAGCCACCAAAATGTTTGTGTGCAATTCATTGTTCTTCAAATTGTGCAATTTTTCTCCAAGCTCCCCACAGGATATGAATATTGACCAAATGAAACACTTATAATTGAAAAAAATCAGACAAATGAATGGCCCATACATAAAGATGAAGTTCTTGAAATTGTACAATTTTCTCCAAGCTCCATGGCATGGATATCAAGTAACGCGGAGGGAGGTGGGGAAGGGAATTTTCCATTTTTTCCAACCTGAAATTTATAATTTTGACACGTACAAGGGATTTTTGTGGAAAAAATGTTCCCAATTCGCCATATTTTACATATAAAATAAAATGAAGTCGCCAGATTTCTACAAAAAAAAACTCAAACAAATGAATCGTCCGCCGCCTATCCATAGCTCAACTTTGTGTACATTGGGGACAACCCCACCAATTCGGCGAGTAAGGGAGAGAGGTATATCACAAATCAAAGAATTGTGAAACAGAAACAGAAAAAGAATGGTCGCTTTTAAGTAATCCCGGACTTTCGTCGCCTGAGAGATTCGAACTCTCGCGGGGAAACCCCATGTACTTAGCAGGCACACGCCTTAACCACTCGGCCAAAGCGACTTGGTAATTACGGTTCATCTCAGTATTTATTTACTTAGTCTGGGCTTAACTCTACGACTAGGGTTTGCATTAGGATGAGGAACATTTGCATATGTGCACTATTGAACGTTTCGTGTAGTAAGTCTGCAGTCTGGCATGTAAGTCTCAGCACTTTTGGTGTCTCTCTGTCTGGCAACAATTGCTTCATTTGGAGGTTCCCCCACATCAATGTTTTATCTGAAATCAAACATATTAAAGTTACATGGTGTCTGTCCGTCTGTCCGTCCGTCCAGGTGCCGATCTTGGTTTCAGGATCTCGACGGACGGACAGGACCAGGTCTTGAAATCGAGGTCCCTACATGGAAGAGGAGGACGACGACGACGAATGGGGGGGGGCCCGGGTGGCTGGAGTGGCGTAGCCACGGGTTGCCCTCACTCGTTATAAGAAAAAGCTACAGGAAGCTTGGGTACTTCCTACCTCAGGCTTGAGGTCATAGAGCTCTCTCTCCATTGGAGTAGTGGGTCAGTATGCTCCATTTGGGAAGATGTGACAACACTGTATGTTGCTGACATTTAGTGTGTCATCTGGGTGCTGATAATCTGCAGTGAACTTGTCCTAACACGTTTGGATACAGAATCTGATACCATACTAGAGAGTACACACACATGCATGTCTGGCAGAGAGCTACTTAGATGTCTTGCTTGACCATAACCAGCAATAATCCCTGAGCGGGGACCCATTTCTGGTAATGCCCTGCTTTGAGGCCATCACCCAATGGAAAGACTGATAGGAAAGTGTCAAATGGATCTTTAAAAGATCAAAAGATGGGCCTCAATTGCTTCCACTCACACCCACACATCTCCACAGACACCCCTATAGGGACCTCTACAACTATTTACAACATCCGACATACAGTGTTAATTATTCCCCCATCCAGACCCACGATGAAAAAGTGGAGAGTGTAAAGTCTGTGACTATTTAATGTCTCCACCTAGGCCAATCATAATGGCTGGTCAATCAAAAACTGTCATTTCCTGTACAGTTCCTCATGGAGGGAACTGAAGAGAACGGATATTTAAAGAGAGTTTCACATAGTTGATGGCTACACTTCATCCAAAAGAAAATGCACAGGCCATGTTCACTTTTGCTCTGGGTGGAGCATTTTATGTTCTTACAGATTTGCAATCAAGTAATACAATCACTGATCATCTCTGGATGTGAGGACGTTAAAAAGAAAGATGCTTAACAGTGGGGATTCAGGCTGGTTGCCCATTGTGGAGATTAATCATGTCTCTGTGGATCCAGCTGTGTGTTCATTATGTCCTCTGCTACTTCAGATTACCTTGCTTCAATATTTGTCAGTGTTCCTGTGGTCAATTCAGTGTTTTTGCTTTCAGTTCTCTGATGTATAAGGTCATGCACCATCATGGGTGATCATCCCAAACAGGATTTAACATCAAGTAGGTGAAAAGCTTGTAGAAAATTATTGATGCCATTCATCAAAACTAGTGACAAACTGCCCCAAAACTTTTAAAACTTTGTCAAAATGTGTCAAGAATCTCCCCAACAGAATTTCTTTAAAGTGTTTTACTCTTTTTTTTAAGGATGGATTTGTGACAGAATATTGTGTTTAATTTCTTTTTTTCTGAGTTTCGAACCTTGCTCAAAGATTACATTCATGATCATAAAATTTAAATTTAAATGTTAATTGAACTATTAGATTACATTCCATTAAAAAAAAATGATTTTAAAATGTATATTGATACAAATCATTACAACTATTTCTCATGTAAAAATGATTTTAAATATTACAATACATTCTCTACCATTTTATATGTTTAAGAAAAATATTTTATCTATTTTATGTCTTTATTTCCTTACAATGTATAAATCATAAGTTTAAATAATGAAAGTAGCAGCTAATGCAAGTGGCAACATAATACTTGCATATTCTAAAGAGAGTATGAACTATATTTATGATAAAACCTTTTGAATTAATACTATATAACCTTGGATTAATCTAGAGCTTTTTACGCAACCGCAAAGTTCCATCAAGCTACCTCTTGCCTTAAGGGGTTGGGGGTTTCCAATTTTCACATAGCAAAACTTTGAAATTTTGGATAGGGGATCATCTTAAGTAAAAGATGAATATGACATTTTTTCATGAGACTTATGTTATGAGAAAAAATATATGAAGCTTAAGAAAATTTGATTAATGTTGCAATATTCCCACAAACCTTGTAGTAATTGAATCATGTTTTTCAAGGGGAACACAATATGTGCAACATTTTTTCTCAATTTTGTGATGTAACCAAAGTGGCTATCATCCATAAGTTAATTTAGTCAAATTTGGCTATTGAAAAAACATGAAAGCAAAATACTAAACATCCTTATATATTTTTGGCTACCTACTTGGACCATGTATACAATTTAGCAGATTTTCTTAGAATTTTTCAATTTTTTCCAAAAAGTCATTCAATTTCAAATGAAAACATTCAAAAACTTCAAAATAATGCACACTTTCAAACCAAAAATATATTGAACATGTGTGGAATTAATAGCATGGAATGATTAATGCACAATTTGTAACATTATGGCAAAAGGTGACATCCATGATTTGAACATTTTTGTGATTATGATTAGGTTTTAATCATATGATCATGTCTTTAATGATGTAACACAATCTAGTCATATTTACAATTACATAACTAGATCATATTATGAAGGTCATACTAACATGACTAAAGCACATGGTTTGATTTCAAAACTATATTTGACCAAGTAACAAAACATAACATTGGACACATTAAGAAGTTATGAGAAATTTATTTGAAAAAAATTTGTCAATTAGTTGCATGCATTGAAGAGCAATATGTTCATAATTATTATTAAAAAGTATTTCATATATAATTTTTTTAATTTCAAAGGTCGTTTATAAAAACCACAATTAATTATTTGAAATAAATTTTGATTATTGACCAATTGTGAATGATTTTATATGTTATAATTTTGCACATGAAATATAAAAATAACTTAGTCCAACATCATGCCATTGAGTTTTTTTCTTTTTAAAATCAATCTTAAAATACATTTACACTAGGTTTTGCTTGGTTAACTTAGGTTTAACTTTATATTTAACCTAGGTTTAACAAGAACTTTGGTTTAACTTAAGTTTAATTTTTATATTTATCATAAATTTAATTTAGGTTTAACATTTACATTTAGCCTAAGTTTAGTTTCAAAGTTTAACTTTAAATAACTTTAATTTAAGTTTCACTTTTAAGTTTAGCCTAAATTTAGATAGGTTTTTAAGTTTAATTTAAATATAGCCTAGGTTTAAGCTTTAATTTTAACTTAATTTTAACCAAATTTTAAGCTTTAAATTTAGCTTAATTTTAGTTTTTAGGTTTAGATTCTAAATTTAACCTTTAAATGTAACCTTTGAGTAAATTAACTTAGTTTAACTTCAATAGTTTTAAATTATATTAAGTTACCTTACAATAGCATAGGGAGGCTTAGGTTAATTTAAATGAACCTAGGCTAAACTTGGCGGGTGGCCTAAAATAGTTTATATCAACCTAGGTTAGCCCAAAGTGGCTTAAGTTAACCCATGTTTAAATATGTTAACCCATGTAAACCCATGTTAAACAATTATGGTGTAATGGTTAAAAACTTTAATCCTCAAAATTTTAAATTCTCACACTTGTAACCTAAGATTATCTAGGTTCTTTGTTTAGTTAGCTTATCTAACCTACTCTAAGTTTGTTTTTAATTAGGTGGCCTAAACTAAGCTCTTAAACTAAATCACTTAGTTTAAATTTCCTAGCATAATTAACCTAAGTTAGCCTCTTAAGTTAGGTTGTCTAACCTAAACCACCTAACTTAAGTAATTTAAGCAAAATTCCTAGGTTAAGCTTCCTAGGCCTTGGTTGCCATGTGGCATCATACAATTTTGCCAAAAAGTTCATTTCCTAACTTTAAGCTGCCACATGGTAATCTTAAATGGTCAATATTTTTTTAATTTGAAATAGTTTGTCACATGGCAACTCATAATTGGACAATAAAATTTTCAATTTAACCTAAGCTATCACATGGGATCAAAAAATAAATTAAAATTTGTACTTTATATTTTAAAAATTAAAATTCAATCATTGCATGCATCTTGCATAACTATTGTTTTATTTCATATTATAAAATTTAATGACCGTGATCACACGATCTTTCAAGTTTGTGATGATTCATCCATGACGATAATCATGAAAATGATATGGAATGACATATCATGGCATAAATTATTACAATGTGGTTGCAACTAGTTCCCATAAATGATGAATCTAAATTGAATACATAGTTATCTAATCACTAAGGCATATGTGACTAAAGTTTCTAGTCATGGATAGAGTCATAGACAACACCTTTTTGCATAGTGTAAAACTTGGAAGAAAAAAATGAATAGGTATTGTTCAAACACACTAAAACCCCATGGTTGGGGGAAAAAGTTGGATTAATTCAAGGTTACATGTTGTTAACTTGAATGATATAATTAGATATAATCATAACTTTCTTTAGATATCCAAATATTGTTTTTACATATGATTTATGATTTTTCAATATGAACTTTTCATTAAAAATATTTATTCTTGGAGACAATTGTCAAAAGGAAAATATTCAAACTGAAATGTATTATATATTTTTAACATTGTATATCATACCAAAGCCCCACCTTTCATACCTTCTATTTACCCAATGCCTTTTGCCCACTTATGTTGATCCATTTGTTTCATATCCATGTTTGTGGTTAGGGGAAATGAATGAGAGGAAAAGAATTAAGTAGTTATAAAAAAAAGATAAAGATAATTGAAAGGAAGTTTTTAAAAAGTATGTGCCTTTCATATCCATGAAGGGAGGGAATGAGGTAACGAGGGTTAAATTAATAATTATTTTGAATAACATAATTACACCATTAAATACCCTAATACATGGGTAGTTTCAGAACACACAAGTGGCAAATTATTTATTTATTTTAGAATTTGAATTTCAACAAATGAATTTTAATTTTAGACTTTTTGACAAGTGAAGAATCTAGTTATTAAATGCAAAAGACCCTCCTATTATCCTTTCGGTTAGCTTGTTCAAAATTAATGCATTTGATTGTGTTAATCTAATGTTCAATTCCGATTGCTTGAATTCTTGAAATTTTAGACATTGAGTGCCAATTATTTTCCAAAAATTTGGCAAAATAAAAAATAAAAAGTATGTTGAAGCTAGCCGTGTATTACAACAATCAACTTGATGCCATAAACTTTGGATAAATTTAAAGAAAAAGCTATTCATATTGAGCTAATTATACATAAGGGAATGGTATCCTTTAATAAGTTATACAATTAAGTTAAGAAAGACATAATGAAGATTTAAAATTTTTTAAAATGTGTTAACACAATCTAATCACACAATTGAAATTTAACATTTGTGATTATCCAACCATAACAATCTATTAGTGAACTTGGATATGATTGGCCCAAGTAAATTAATCCTCTTGTAAGGTCACTAATTCCAATAGTAGTCCATTCCAAGTGGGCTTTATTTCACCATTTTTTAAAAATTAATTTTATTCATTAATTTTTAGAGATTGTTACTTAGATTTAATAATAGGTGACCTAATGGTTACTAGTCTTAGCAAGTTGCTAAACCTAACCTATTATTTAATTTAACTTGTGATTTAATCTAACTAATTATAGAACTTGACAAGAAGCATTATACTACATTAGTAGATAGGTTGACAGATCAGGTTGAGAAAACAAATAGTTAAACAAAATATAGTTTTGAGTCTTTGGACTGCTAATTTTAATATTGGGTAATGACTATTTAAATAGTTTATTTGGATTTTTTAAGTTTTGAATTAGTTGTTATAAAAATAAGAAAAAACTATTGAACTTTTGATTACATTTGGATTTTGTGTTTCTCTTCCACTTTGAAAAAACATGGAGAATTTTTATTTTCAGTAATACTTTTTTGAAACTTTTGGAATTTATGTTTATTTAAGATTTGTCAATAGATTTAGATTTTTAGTATTTAGTGTACATGTTTTTGTTTTCAAAACTTGTTATTGGAAAATTCAAAAGTTGAAAACTTTAATGGGAATAGAAAAACTCATTAACATAGACCAAAATCACCATACATTCAAATAATTTTACTATTTTTGTTTAAAAATTGCAAAGTGATAAACATGCACATCATCTTGTTGAGCGTTTTTCAATGGCACCAAAAGTGAAAAACAAGCTCATGTTTTGGGATGTCACATCCAAACAAAACAACAAACAAACACCATCTTAATATATAGATTTACAAAAATGGAGTTGTTCAATCATCAATTGGCTTGTATGATGTATTTGATTGATGTGAAATAAATATTTTTTAATGAAAAACTACTAAAATTTATAAAAAGAAAACATCTAAATATGGGAGAAAACAAAAAACAAAGAGTAAGGACCAAAGTCTAAGCAAGAAAAAGAGCCCCAAAAGAGGTGAGCCACACGAAAGTAAAGGGACCATTAAATGTTGAAACCTCCACTAGTTGCATGATGCATATCAACTAAAGAAAGGGGAGGTAGGCTCGATAAAGCTTCAAGCCTAGAAGAACCCTCCTTTACAATAATAATTGACCTCGAAATGGAGGCGGCCTACGCTCTTTATAATGCCACTAACACTTTTTGTTTATAAAAGGAGTGCAAAACAGATAAAGGAAGCCCTCTTATGCCCTTTGTTGTCCATGCCATGTTAGCACATCAATGAAAAAAGTTATCGGTCTATTGGTGAGGACACCCAAAACCTCTATAGTAAGAGGAAGAAACATGTCTGTTGGGTAACTATTAAAAGACATGTCAAAGATGATGCTAGAAAAGGAATAGTCATGGAATCTCTCTAAAATGGTCTCTTGAAGTTGATTTATTCCCCTCTTTGTAAGTTGCTCAAAGGGGGGTAAACATGATGTTGTTACTGGGGGAAGAAGCTTTCAAAACAAGTTCAAATGTGCTTGGAAGGGGCCAGAGTGAATTAACAGCCACCAATGCACCAGTTGGCCGTTCTGTCCACTGGATGGGTTGCGTTTTTTCATTCGGCACCGGATGGGGCTCATCACAGTCGATTTCTTTTTGCTGTTGACCACTGTACTTTTTTCTTTTTTTTTTGTTCTTGGCCGTTTTTTTTGGACCTGACCTCACACATAGCTACCCTGCTCACTTTCCTACCTTCATAAGTATTGCACCAACCTACTAACACAGCTACCCTAATAACTAGTTACCCTACTGACCTAACTATTGTACTAACCACCTACCCTACTAACCTAGCTACTCTATTAATTACATACCCTACTAACTTAATCATTAGGTTTAGGGTTGAGACACAAATTAATTAATAAGTTTTTCACAAATGTATAG
>Ga0116231_10000355_pt1 | contig 74932 bp, 56 predicted proteins | sample S1TSphgellanicum_2_FD_89695 | JGI IMG/M metagenome (GOLD analysis project Ga0116231, IMG submission 89695) | Host-associated microbial communities from peat moss isolated from Minnesota, USA - S1T2_Fd - Sphagnum magellanicum MG | ecosystem: Host-associated > Plants > Peat moss > Unclassified...
AAAAAAAAAAAGAGAGGGGGGGGGGGGGGGGGGGGGGGGGGGGGGGGGGGGGGGGGGGGGGGGGTTGCAAAACACTCTCTTTTTTGTTGCATGATTGCAAGGATGCCGTTGGGAGTCGCAATTTCCCCCAAAAAAGAGCTACGCACGCACACACAGACGCCGCCTGTTGGACTCAGTCCCCCAATACAACATATTTTCACTGTTGCAAAATTAATAACTCCAATCCAGTCTCTTCGTGGATGAGAAATACCCATGAAAAACAGTTTTCTCATCCGTGATGGCGACAGTCTCCAGTTCATAATCTTCGATGATGGATCATCTTCTCCCTCCTTTTGCTGTCTTGTTCCATGCAGCAGCTGCAGCAGCAGCTCGCAAATCTCTCTGTTGCACAGAAAGAAGAAGAGAAGAGGAGAGAAGAGAAGAGAGGAGAGGAGAGGCGAGGAGAAGAGAACACCGACCCGACCTGGTTGCTCCATCTTTCTCATCCTTTTGTGTCGCGAAGTTCTTGGGAGTTTCAGCTCCACTGGTGAGTTGTGTCTCTTTACTGTTTTCCATATCCTTACTTCTTTGGCTTCTTGGTGATGGATGAGTCCCAAACAATCCGGAAGAGTTTTGTTTGCTGTCTCTCTGTTTTTGGAGTTTCCCGGCGTACTGCTGAGTTTCATGACGGATCCAGAACCCTAAGAGTGATCTTCTGTCACCCGCATTTTGAACTTTGTTTGAATCTTTGAGCTATTTTTGTTGCGAAAGTAGTTTTTGATTCTAGTCTTAGCTTCTTGGGTATTTTCTCGGGGTATGGGGGTCGGGGGGGGGAATGGAGTGACGATGGGAGCTTCTTGGGTATATCTATTTTTGAGCTTAGATGCAGTGATTGTAACGTTAGGGTTAAGAAGTTCCTAGAATGTGTTTTCTTTGATGTTCGCTTTGGTTTTTTGTGTCTTGCACTTATTTGCTTGTTGCGTGCAAACCTATCTGCTCATCTGGAAGATTAAGATACTCAAACAGTATCTCTGCTGTTGCCTGGTGCAGCTGTTTGTTCTCCAAAGCCAGTACCATTTGGCTAGCTAGTGTGCATTGTGGACTTGCTAAGCCAGACAAACGTAGAGAACCATTCCTTTGCTTTCTCTTTTGCTCCTTATCTTAGCCCACATTTTGTCTCCTTGCTTTGAGGAAAGAGAGAGCTCTCTATCAAATGAGTTTCTGTTTTTGGCAGTGGGAGGAGAAAGCAATCCGCCGCATGTGTATTTGAAGCTGGTTTTTGGAGTACTGGTAGAAATTTCTCCCTCTTGCACTGAGGAAGCTCCTCCCTTCCACATTCATATTGCCATCAAAGAGAATCAGACTTCAAAGGTATCAACGAACCCTAAATGAAGAACAGAACAAACCGTGACATTGTGATGAAAACCCAACTCAATGAATTCTTTGTAATTTTTTGCAGCTTGCAACTCCTCTGTTGCAACATGTACAATGTTAGATAGGAGTTCACAGCAACTCGCAGTTTATTGATTGATTCTGCAACTCACATCTTGTTTGTTGCAAAGAAATGCTCAGATAAGCAAGCTCTCCCAATCCCTGCGACTGCTTTGCTCAATCGCTTCAAAGTCTACCTACTCTCGGAAATGGATAGTATGTATCCAAAAATCTTGACTGAACCCCCCAGTAGAAGTGCGCTCTTCATCAAGCTGATCAATGTTCTGGGTCTGGTACGAATTCTATTGTATACCTACGACCCTATTGCATGTTTTTCTTGCTCCTATCGGGGTTGCATATCCTTGTCGAAGTTTTGGAGGTTTGCCTATTGATGAGTCTATTGCATATTCAAATGTACTCCAAAATGACTTTTTGTTAACAATTCAATCTCTTTTTTTTTCTTCTGGAATAATTGAGGGACCAACCTTGAATAAATTGCTGGAGTACTACTGCTGTTCAGTCGTTTGTAAAATGGTTGCTGCTTTTTCACATTGATTTGATTGGGATAGAAAATCTGGACCAATAGTGAGCAGCAGAGGTCATTGGGAAAGAAGGTGTGTGATTGAGTTGCAGTTGCTTTCATTGGGAATTATCGGTCTTGGAATATGGCTGGCGACACAGCATGGCGACTGTGAGAAGCCTTTGACAATCATTGTATTTGTAATTGGGATAATCTTTTTGATTGTGTAAGCTCCCAGATCATTTTCACCTCTCTCTCATTGTCTTTGAATTGTGCCTTGATCTTTGAAATTTCTGAGACTGGGTAATAATGTTATGGGTGGACTTTGCAAATGTTATTCAAACATGAAAGGAATATTATACTATTTTGATATGACCTGAATGATCACTCCTTTATCCAAGATAATTTCTATGGTTCTTGACACTGGTTGTTGAGTCATTAACGTTCATTTGCTGTTAGCATTTCAGTGGCTTTTAGGATTAGGATTTTGTTATATCCAAATTTCTATTGGATTTTGATCACATCAGGACTTTGAGATTCGGGGTTAGGGTTTTTGTTATATCTGAATTTCTATTTGATTTTGATCATCTCAAGAGTTTGAGATTTTGAAAAGAATTGATTTTTTTGGGTGGTTGATGAACAGGTCAATCTTGGGATTGGTTGGGGCCTCCTTTGCAATGGTTCCAATCCTTTACACTGTATCCATTTTAACTAGGTTTCATTGTGTACACTATTACTCTAAAAGCCAAGAAATAAGAGTTTATTGCAAGAATCAACATGTAATAACAGAAGGGTTCAGACTAATGTGAGCATCTTAAGCATAAGAAGTTGCAGATCCACACTTTTGGAGAAATGTGGGATCTTGCACAGTTTTAGGCAATTTTTCCTTGACAGGAAATGTCGCAGTATTTGGTTCTAATGCTCATTGTTCTGGTTGTACTTGCGGGATTCATTATTTTTGTGTAAGTTTTTTCTACTGATCACCAGTTCTCTCATGATCCTAGGGAAATTCACATAATGGTTTAGGGGCTTTTAGTGCAAGGTTCTACCTCAACTGAAGTTCATAGTTTCTTTCTAGGGGTTAAGGCAACTGAACACAGCAGGGTCTTAGATTCTAGATTTCTGTGTCATGAACACAAATGAACTTATTGGGTGGGTAGATATGAATTGGTTTTTCAATCAATCTATTTCTCAATTCTTAATAATCCTGATCATGCAATTGGGTATCTTTTCCATTTCTTTGTCACAAGGAATCACATTGTTTCACTTGCATATGTCGATTTGTGTCACTAAGAGAATTGGATGTTCACTTTTGATCCAGTTTCGTGGTGACAGCTCAAGGAGGTGGATATTCAGTTCCTGGACAACAGTAAGCTATCAGTTATTTGAGTTTTAGATGGTGTTTGTACAAATGGAATTTTTGATCCTGCCCTTTTTTAACTAGTAAACTGACACAAGAAAAATGGTCAACAATGCATTTTACCTAGCTATATGGGTGGTAACAGGTTTCAAGAATACACACTTCATGATTACTCTCCTTACATTCGGCACAGGGTATGACCTTCCACACTTTTATTGCCTCTTGTGAAACCATGTATTCAAGCAAATGTGTTTTGTGACTTTCAGTTATTGAATCCCATGGTGCATTGGATATGCAGCTTAATAATCCAACAAATTGGGAGCATGTCCGACGCTGTATAGAAACTAGTAACAACTGTGAGAAGTTGAATAGTATTCAGGTATGTTGTTACAACCATCTGTCAGTATTGTATATGTTGCATTCACTTCTCTTACTTTCCTGTAGTTGCATCCTGATTTGCTTTGGATGTCTTTAAAGCTGATCATCAAGGACTGATGTTTGCATCTACCTCTTCTTCTGTTCGTGGATTCAAATTCTTCATTCAACTAGTATCTTTCACATTTCAGTCAAAATTTTATATCTGCAGGCAGTCTCCAGAACTAAGTAGCATTACAATGTCAGCATCTGATCATTTCTCCCAGCCCTTGTATTCAATGATGACTCTCTGGCTTATTAGGCAATAATATATCATTCTCACTGTATTGTGTTGGAAATACCCAAATGACAGTCAGCAGCAGATTATTACAATGCTGACCTAAATCCCATTCAATCTGGCTGTTGCCGACCTCCAACAGAGTGAGTTTTTCCAAATGGCTTGTTTTTTAACGTTTTCTAGTTTTGAGTTGGATGCATTCAGCTGAAATCCTTCATTCTTTCCAGCATATGAACTGTCTGGAATCTCTTGGCTCCTAAGCAGTAGTAGCCAACACTGGATGGAGTCCTCCTGTCACCTCTGAGAATGTGACAGAAACCCATGACACAGACTAGTGTATATGTGCTTTCTTGGGTTGTCTCAGGTCATCCTGTCCTTACTGGAAATATGTGGTAATCTGGAGCATGTGGGCAGGAATGTATTGGCCTTTTTCTGATAGTTTAAAACTTCACCACAATTTTGTGGGGTGGGTACACAGGTGTGACTACACAATTGTGAATGCAGGAGATTTTGACACAAGCACTGGGTCAAACAGCTCCAACCCTGATTGCCTCACTTATTCAAATGATCCGTCCATCAAGTGCTATGATTGCCAATCTTGCAAGTAAGTTTTATGATTCATATGTCCATTTTGCATTCATCAAAGAAGAAACAATATAATGTAGACCATCTAATAAGCATCATGGCTGCCATTATACACATAATTTCTCATTAGTGGCTCACTTATTGGATTCTTTACTGTTTTTTTTGTCCAATTCTTGCATCACTATTGGAAGAAGATTAAAATGCAGGGTTAGGGGATTGTAGGCATATTTATTGCTGGTTCTAAATTTGATGTTATGTAACCTGCCTTTGGGAACTTGGAATGTAGGGGTGGAGTGGCACAAGAAATCAAAAGAGATGGCCGAATTCTGGGAATTGTGATCATTGTTGTCTTCTTCCTTTTGGTAAGCTACTCTCTCAATCTGATATTACAAGTTGTTACCATGCTAATGTAAATAGTCTGCACTTTATGCTATATGCTAGAACAATACAAGAGGAATGTATGCATCAAAGCCTTTGTTGACATGTGATTGTGAGTTACTCCATATTCAGCAGGCCTTGGCTACTACATCCAGATAGATATCACATTCTGATATCAAATGTTGGGGGTTTTAGCCATTTGGGTATCTGTCAAGTGCATCCGGGTTGATCTGAAATTTACACAACTTTCATGTGAACAGGTCCTGGTCTATTCGGTGGGTTGTTTTGCTGGTCGTGCCGTGTCAAGGGAACACTACAGTAGAGTATGACAAAAAAGTTGACAAGCATTTAAGATACACACATAGTAAGTAGTCAGTTCTGTCTGGGTCTTGTATGATATTTTCCTTGCCCAATCTCCATGGTGAGTTTTCCTATCAGATCAAGACTTATCATTAGTGTTCTCAAATTTGATATGGTTGTAGTAGTCATCAATCCAAAAAAAATACTTTGGATGTGTATCATTATACTCTTGAACAACACCATGTCACAAGCTGGGAGATGAGACAACTGCCCAGTTTCTGCGAATAGAGATTGTAGTGTACAAATCTCTGCATAAGAGCCATATGTGTAGGTAGCGCTCCAATTGGTTAAGATAGTTGTCCTTATTCAATTGGCAATCATCATCACCTCCTTGAGTCTATACACTGCTCTCAATTCAGCCAACTTTATGCCTCAGCTTAGATGCTTGCTTGTACAGGGAAAAATCTAAAATGAAATGAGTCTTGACCCCCTCACAAGTCTGTTGTAGCTTGACTGATGATACTATTTTGATTAGCTATGTCTGTTTTGTAATGTCATCAATGCAGAGTCCCTTCCATTGTTTTTGTACATGGGACAAAAATTCTAAATGTTGCCTTGAAATTTTGGACAGATTAGTATATACTTGTCTACACTTTGAATCTGTGTATGGTGCTTTTGAAGTCAATGGGGGATAGTCATCTTAGCTTGTCATGACTGTTCATGATGAAGGTGAAGAAGGTCTGACACATTGTGACTACATACATGAGGTGATGACTTTGTTTATTCTTCTTGTAAGAGTAATCTTGTAGGTTGCAAATGTGGTTCATGGTGATTTTGTGGGTTGGAGGATTTGATGGTTCATGAGGGGAATACAAAATTACTACTTGTTAGTGAAACTAGATGATGACATAGTTTTGAAAACTCATCTAACCACTTTGAAAACCCTAATAATGTTGTGGGAGGTGTACTGCTCTCTCTCAAAGTGAATATAGGAAGCACCCATGACTACATGCCACCAGACAAACTTGTGCACAAAAGCAAGTTATCTTGTTTTCCTTGGTTATCTAGTTGAACTGAACAAGTAGTTGCAGCTTAGCCATGTCATAGTGGGAAGCAAAACAAACAAGGAGCACAGATAGCACTCAAATCAACTCAATATTCATAAATAATCTCTTCATCATTCAAAGAAAAATATTTAAGAAGTTGGAAAATGATTGTTTTTGCAAAGTAAAAAGCTCATGATCTTGAACATAATTATCTCAGTTGTGATTTTTTCAATTGTAGGCATCCTCCCATGCAATCTGGTAGATGCCCAAGATTTGAGGAAATTGAAAAGGCAAATTCAAAGGCCTTGTTGAACAACGCCTTTTTCGAAAAGCAGCTTTTGAAGGTGCCATAGTTGGAGATGACAAAGAGTAAGTAGGTAATCACCATAAGGAGAGAACTACATCAACTCCAACTTCTTCCTCTATTGAGGGAAAAGGGATTCACATAGATATGATGTCAATTGCCTAAAGTTCAAAGTTGTCTATAACCCTCAAGGAATTTTAATTTTTTCTAGCTTGCAATTTTGAACATGCTCAATAATTTTTCATCAACTTCTAAATTCGAACAAAGTAGTAGTGGAGTTGGAGTAGGCACAAACTTGCAACTAAAATAGTCATTTTAGTGTTCTTGAAGTTCTTTGCTTGTCATTTTAAGTTACGGTTTTTGGCCTTGCCTACCAAGAAGGCAAGGATATTGTTGTGTTTAGATTCATTATAGAGTATAGTAGCTTAAGGGATTTTGGCCGCTAGGTAATAATAATAATAGGTCCATTTTTATATGAGGATTTTTTGAAAGATGATATTTTGGCTTGTGTTGAAACTTGAGATGAGTTATAGAGTTATAGTATCTTGAAGGATTTTTGGTTTCTTTTAGAGGATTTTTTGAAGATTAGGTATATTTTTGCATGGTGAAATATTAGAGTTTCCATATTTCTTCTTTTGCCTTAAGATACCTTTCAATGTTTAACCTTCTATCTATATAGAGAGAAGGGTCATAGGTAGCAATAGTGTGCTAAAACTATACAAAGGTACTATTGCTAATTATATATACAAAGGGTGTTGAATAGGCTTGTTGTGTGTAGGTGTCCAAAAAACAATTTTATGGCCAATGAAATTGCTGGATTTGGTTATTTGAATTTTTATTTTATTTTTAGTGAACTAAATAATTTTAAATGTGTAATAAGGTTTGCTAAACTTGTGAGAATTTTATAGGACTAATAGAAATGATAGAAAGGGATCATTAATTTTCAATGTTCATTAAAATAGGGTTGTTTGTAGTAGACTTGAGGATTGATTTTTTTTTTCAAGCCAATAGGGTTGCTGGATTTGATGGTCTGAATTTTTTTTTTTAGTTAACTTGAGTGACCTAACAATTCAATAGAGTAATCCAACATTGTGTAATAACTATTTACAAACACGCTTCTAATGTTTTAATACATATTACTTGTGCATTTTTCTGTTTTCCACTTTCTTGTCTTTTCTTTTCTATGGTTTCAAATTTAAAAATAAATCATTTTTTCTTAATACTTGGTTACTCTGGTAAGTCAGCCTGGTCACTTTAAGACCTTCGATTTAGGGAGGTGACATTAACTAATTTTATTTAATTTTTAGAAGTGATTATGATGTAATGAGGAGATATGGTCTATTTGGTCTTGGGAAAATCCAAAGAGTTTCGAAGAAGTGTGTGTGTGTGTGTGTGTGTGTGTGTGAATGAACATATTGGGTGTTAAAATGTTAGTTTTTGGAGTAGTAAAAGTAAAGAGGGTTTAGGGTTTAGGGCTTAGGGCAGGGTTTAGGGAGGGTTTAGGGTAGAGAAGGTTTAGGGTTTAGGGCAATCTCCCAGCACTAGGACAAACCCAAGGAGGTGGCTTAATGGTATTCCAATGATCAAAGGTGCTCCCAGAAAATAAATTATTTTGTGGTGTTTTATTTTCTTATTCTCTTGTTGTGAGGCAGCATTACTAGCTGCACACTGGGTGGTAATCATTTCTACAAAGCAAATTACCACCAGTGGTTAGAATTGCCATTATGTTTTTGTAAGATTTCTTGTTTATTTTAATGAAGTAGTCTGAATATTATTGCACTCCTTGAACGGAATCGGTAGTAATTAAATTATTTTCAAATTTGTGGATTTTTTGAAATTTTAATTACACACACTGCTGAAAATTAGTGAAAATAGTCTTTGTTCAATTTGGGGATTGCCATGGGTTCAGGAGCCTAACTTTAGGCTTGGCCTAACCATAGTGGCACAAAGAACACAATTGTTACAAAGCAGTTTCTCTTGTTTGATAAAAATATTTTATGCTGAAATGTTCAGAATTCAAAAATCTAATGTCGAAACTAATTTTTTAATATATTAATTATTCGACAAATGTTTGCCGAATCTGTTCAAAAACTATGGTAATTTTACTATTTTTTTTTAAAAAAAATTGTTTCATCTTTGTAATTGGTAGTTATAAAGACTATGATGTGACTCCTAGGTCCTTGTTGCAACCTTTTCATAGCTTAAGTGACCCAACACCCACTAGGGTTCTTTTTCTCTTTTTTTTTGAAAAGTTGCACAATTTGTGACCATAAAAAAGAAAAAATTGTACATTTTGTGAATACGTCAAAGGTGTGAAGGAAAATTATGCAATCACTTATTTTTCTAGTGCAAAATTGGCAAAAGAAATTTTCATCTTTATGAATATTATTGGTGACATATTAGGGGTGGCAATAGAAAGTTATGGCAATCATTATTTAGAGTTGCATTCAAAATTGGCGAGAAATAGTTCACCAACAATGAAAACTTGGTGACATGGTACATTGCTAAAGAGCTTCAATTTTTTATCAAATCACATTATGAGGGGATTGAACCATAGGTATTAAAGACTCTACTCACTCCAACATCATGTCTCCTACAAATCAATAAGTTAATATTGTTCTTAAAAGGGAAAGAAAACATATCCGAAAACTTAGAAGGGAATGGTCACCAAACCAGTGAAGATTATGAAAACAAAGGTCTAATAATTTTGTTCCATGTTCACATATAATAGTTTCAAGTTAGAAAACCAATAAACAACTAAAACAATGTAATCATAATGTAGATAATGAAAACAAACAACAACACAAGGCTTGTTTGGCATTGAGCAACTTACAACTAAAGAGCCTTTAAGCATTCAACAAATATCAACACTTCTCTGACTGCGAAGTCCCCACAACTTCAACATAAAGAAAATTGTGCATTGTAAAAAATGATTACCTAAACATGTGGACGCACAAAACCAAGTTGTTAATCAATCAATTTCGAATTTTCGTTTTGATCAAATTCAAGTTTCTGAATACATGTTCATCTTCCACTGACCCAACATTTGAATCATAACAATTTTTGTTATTTTCATATATTCTTAAATGTTGCAAAATAGGATGGCAGAATTAAAAATGATCTTCCACATTTTGGTCAAGGGGTTAATAGTATTAAAAGGGACCAAAACAATTTTGGCATTACTTTTCATTGTAGTTTTGAACATGGATTTTTCCACATCTAGGGTAGATGCATACAAACCCCATGAAAAACACATTCAGCAACCCTTATCTTCTTTGGTCTACAAAAAAAAAAATTCAAAACATCCAAATGGGTGTTGAATGATTCATCACATCCTTCAAACAACCAATAGTGAGGACACACAACACTTAATGCCTCATGCAACTCGTGTTGTGGAAATTGTATCTATAATTCAACCATTCATTTTGAAGCCACCTCTAAATATTGGAATTTGACACTTGCCACAACTATTTTAAAAATGTCCCTACTCACATTATATTTCACCCATGTGTTAGAATCTCGATCTTGTACTTAGATGTGGTTTGTGTGGCACTCAAATGCCAAGTGATGAATGTCATTATTCAAATCTATAATCCATCTCATCAAAAATGTCTCATGTTTACCTTCCACAAGAAACTGAAAGATACAAATGAGTCAAATTTGAAAGCAATAAAAGGATCAAGGAAGATCTCATGTAATTCTACTTAGGTCAACTTGATTACTTGCACCAAATCAATGACAAAGATATCTTGGACTTGTGCAAGCTTAATCAAGATTTTCACAATGTTTAAAAGAGGGAAAATGAAGCAAGGCCCAAGAGAGTTTCAAGTACATTAGTTAAATGTTCCAATTTGGAGGCAACAACTTGGATTATAGAGTTGTCCAGTGCCATCTTTAGCAATAATGGACGATATTCTTGTGACGTTCATCTAAACAAGCTTAACATAAAAATCCTATGCATTTTGATGTTCTTCAAAATCTTTAAGCCCTTTGTTTCCATTATTTCCCCTAACTTAAGTTAGTCCTAGATGCCTTTTCAGAGAGCTAGAAAAATATTTGTACAATGACTACATGATTGTATCAAGATGATTAACCATATGCAAAACTAAAAAAGATCAAATAGCTAGATTTGTCCCATGTGCCATGCAACAAACATTAATGATGAATGGAGTAGATTGAAATTGGAGTTAGACAATAACACTTGTGCAACAACCTTGAAATATACTAACCCCATCAAAACCAAAAAACATTAGCTTTTTGGAAATGAAACCAAAATTTGAAATACCTCCATTAATGAAAATTATTTGCATAATCGCTACAAATCAAGCTAGTTGCATTGTAAAACCATCCACTAAATGTTTTAGGGATAACAACATAGGGTCCTTTGTCTAATTTTGAATGGTATATGCATGGATTGAAAGCCAAGACTAATTGTCAATTGAAGTAAATTCATCACAAGACAATGCAACATATTAGCCTTAACTAATGCAAGCTTCATAACTTGCATGACAATGGAATGGAGAACTTCAACCATAACCCAACCTATGTCATCACACCAATGTTTATTTTGGCAATTTTTAACCTTTAGTAATTTAAAAAGAAACCTCATATTCTCAAAATATGTCATGGATTTGCCATGAGATAATAAGTATAAATGATAGCAAATTGGACAAATTTCCTTTTACTGAAAGCAAAACCTTGATTAACAAGAAGTTATTAAACATAATCAAGAGGGATTTGAACAAATAAAACCTAGTTCTTTACATGCACACACTTCTTATTTTCAAAGAACTCCCCATCTTTGACCCTTAACATAGCAATAATGGCCTTACCCTCTTTGAATGTTTTAGCAAAAAATCAAGTTTGGGAACCAACAATTTTTCTTTACCTTCAGCTATTGAATAAACTATACACCTTACAAAACTCACCAAACCATCACCACCAATGACAAATTTTGCCCATGATAATCGCGCTACCCAAACATCTTAAAATTTTTGACCATTTATTCATATTTCCATTTTTTCACAACAAGTTTTTGCAATTCAAGTTCCTATTCCAAATCTATAATACTTACAACAATTATAGTGCTATTTGATGAAACAACATTAAGATTATCAGAATGTACATGGAGGTCATTCAAAGCTTCAAAAGGAGGTGATTCAAGATCAATATGTTCTTAGGGATATGCAAAAAACCTATAACTAAATGAGGCCTTATACTTAAAGTTTGATGGAAGCTTTGGTGGGGCCATGGCACACTAATTGACTTGAAAAACTTGACCAAAAACAAGTTTCATATAAAAACAACCAAAATAATTTTTTCTAAAAGTATAACTAGTTTTCACTTTTTTTAAAACTTGGAAATGTTTTACAAAATCATGATCTAGATTTTGATGATATTTTATAACTTCACCATCAAAATTTGATTGCCCACATATGAATTCGAAGCTCCCCACATATCAAGCTTCAACTGCTCACATATTTTTGTATCACATGGTGACTTGCACATTATTATTATTTTTTTAAATCAAAAATTAAAACATACAATAAGAAAGGAATCTCCAAATGAAATCAATTATACATTACATGATCATAGAAAAATGCAATTTGTTGTACCATTTTTGGAATTAATAAGAAGACTATGTTGTGATGTTTACTAGCATGGAAGAGAAATAATTAATAAGAATCAATAGTATTCCCATCCAAGCTACAATATTTTTACTAGGACAAACTTTCAACACATGCCAGATTTTGGGAGTAATAGCTAATAAGAAAAAATCAATATTGATCTTATTCAACCTATAACATATCCATTAAAATAGACTTTGACATGTGTTGAACTTTTGCGGGTGCTAATACCCCCAAACAAAATAAAGTTAAAATCGTATTGGAGTTAAGTAATTCAAGACTAGGTACCCACCATTCCACCAAAACTCCAATACATACTTTGACAAGGTTATGCTAATCTTTCTATAGTTCCAACAATCATTGAAAAAAAAATTAACATTCTATTAAGTGAAAACATGATTTTATCATGATTCCTTGTAGCTTGAAATAGATTCACACAAACAATAACTTGGTGGTGCACTTTCTATTTTTTAGAATTCATGCCAAGTAGGTAGCCAATTGTATCTGCTTAGTCCAAAAAACTAGAAGTTTTGCAAAGGCAATTTTGTCATTACCACAAATACAATCCTCAAAGTGCCCATACTACTAGTTCTTACAATTTTACTACCATTTTATGTTAACTATCTCCAATGCACAATCCTAGTAAGGTGACTATATAGCCTTATGTGCATGTAACAATTCCAACATTCAAAAGTTATCCATGCCATGGCTATTCGTTGGATAGCACTACAATATTTCATAGCAATAAGATTGGAACAACACACAATTCTATTACAACATAAAATCATTATCCTAAACCTAGCTTATGCTAAAACTTGGCAACATTACCAATTTTGACTTGTAATGACCACCGGTCATGGAGAGGTGAAAATTGAATTCTATTAGTACATTAAAGACTTACTTAATTATTTATGATTTTAAACATATGGTGGAACTTCAGAAACATTAAGCTTTCATTTCCTAAGTCCTCAACTAGATCCTAACATTTTTCCTTCATTCTTGCAAGACAAAAAATTAAATATTAGCAGCTACAAAAGATAATACTACATATTTCATGGTGAAAAAAACACAATCTACAAACTACAAGCTACAAAGTATGAATTCCAATGTTTAATGTTAAACGTTTCCAAGTTGCTACTAACTTGCACAACTCACATGTTTGGATTTTGGAACAAACCATCACATTTTGCAAGCCATCGTTGCCTTTGGGCATTAGACTCTAGCAACCAACCATTCATGGCTAAAAGTTTACATCTTCCCTATTAGGTCCACAACCTTCCCAATTTCCAACCATTCGATGGAGAGCATTTGGTGGATCAAATGGTTATGATCATTCGAAAATGGAGCAAAACGATTAACAACATTGTGTTTTTAGCAACGTACCTTTCAGATTCATCACCATTTGGCAATTTGATAGTTTAGAGTTCTTTCTATTAGTGACATTTTTCAATGTCTAAGTGATCACATTAGTAATATCAATATTTTTTTTAATTCAATATGACAAAAACCTCTTAAATTCTATTTGGAGGTTGTTGCCAAATTGTTTAGGTTTTTTTTTCGTGAAATTTAACCCAAAAAAATCACTAATACTCACCTAGAGTTGGGGATCAATTGGATGAACCCCAACTTTAGTATGTTTGGTCCCATCTACAATGGGTTTATTTTTTTCCCTTGCTTTTGTTTTCCAAACTTGACCTACCCATGTAATGACCCAACCTACTTGCCTCCTTCTACAATCCTACGAATCTCCTACCTATTTTCCCACCTTTCCACCTACCTACTTGTATCCTTGTGGTGTTGAAACAACTTTCATAGTTTGCCTTGTCATTTTTATTGATTTGTGGAGTTGAAAAATACATTGTGAATTGTCATTGAATAGCCAATTCTTGGGAAATTTTGATTTGAATACCGATTATGCTATTTTAAATTTTCCTATTAAGGTTTTAATATGGGGTTTTTTTTTGTTTATCTTTGCATTTTTTTTCACCTATTATTTTTTTATTAGCTTTTGGTAACAAGATGCCACTTAAAAGAATTTGATTGAGGACCAATTGTCCATTCCACTAGCTAAGGCAACAATTGGGCATTGTTTGTTTATTTGCTTCAACAAATGAAACAACATCAAAACAATTATTTGTTGCAATAGATGAGCTAGTGTCTATTTTTTGGTAAAGGATCAAAGGTTGCAACTTGTTATATATGTGCCTCCCTCTTGTTAATATACCCTTCACAACAACACCCATTGTGGAGCCATCTACACCTCATTCCCTTAAAGAGTAATGTCTTTTGCAAAGGAAAATTGGTAGATTTTTTCAAAAAAAATTGAAATTTTTGGTTTTTTTTTGGACAAAAGCCAAACATTGTGTGCTTTGTTTTTTAAGTCTTTTCATGCATGTAATACCTTCATTGTTTATAATTCAAAGTTCAATAGTTTTGGAGGAAGAGGGTTTAGGAGGTTTTCGTTATTTGCAATTTTTAATTATTAATCATGGGGTTGTGTTGTAGGTGAAGAGACAATTGTTGCATTTGATGAGACAATCGAAATTAAAGTTCATGTGTATGAAGAGCCATGTTAGTGCCAAGTGTTATAATTGCAAATAAGGACCACCAAATGTTAATCGATGTATATATTGCCAAAGAAATGGGGGTTGGTGTTTGAGGTCAATTCCTTAGTTTAGTTAATTTGGAGGCATCCTAGTAACCATTTACTTATTAGTGATTAGTAGATATCTTTATTTCCTTCCTTTACTAAAAGGTGAAACCCTCACAATAATTCGGTTTTAGAATGATTAATGGCAATTGTTTATCTTTGATTTAGGGAATTAGTGGAGATGACAAAGAATAGGTAATCACCATAAGAAAAAATTATGATGACAAAAATATTTTTCATTTGACTGTGTGCACCACAAGCATAATAAACATACAATGTGGTTTACATTTCTTGTTGGAACAATGTTTAGGTCTTTTTATTTGCATGGTGGCATAAGGACAAGATCAAATGGGTATTGATTATATTTGTGGACAATTTGATTGTGGAATGACTTTTTAAATTCTAAATTGGCATACCTTTGGAAGGTTTTGGAAAAGACCTTTAGGTGAGTTTTTTGAATTTGGTTAGTATGGTGATATAATTTTGGTGGGTAGTGGTTGTGAAGGGTTTTTTTTGGTAAGCAATAGAAAACCAATAAAGTGGAGAGGAATGGGAGTGGATGACTATTTATAATCGGTTATGAATTTAATGTGAAAGTGATAATGAATTTTGTATTTGAGCAAAAGGTGTGTAGTGGTGGCAGTTGATGAATCATGTGAATTCATGTGTGTGACATGAACATGGAAATCCATAGTAACCTATGTGTAGTAGTTGGGTAATTCATGTTAGGACAAATTTTTTCCAATGATCAATCCATGAATGAAATTAGCTAATGATTCTAGTGAGTTATATGTTGCCATCACACCCATGTCCAAATTTGAGCACCAGGTGTAGGAGATAATGTATTAAGTTATTGAGGTAAGGTTGTTGAGTTGGTGAACATAAAATTGCAAAAAATTATGATAGTGTTTTTTTCATCACAATTAAAGATAGCCTAAATGGAATAGGGAAAATCTTTCCTCACCCTACCTTTTAAGGGTCACACCACCATGTTTATAAGGAATGATGAAGAATCCCAAAGGCATATGGGCAATTGGTGAAAGTTGATTTAGAAATAATTTTGGATGAAGAGTAGAGGAAGAGAACATATGTTGTGATGTATTTTGAAGAGGAGTGGAATACAAGTGTATGTGTGGAAAAAATAGAGTAGTAAATGTTTATTCTATGTACATATTGATTGGATGACTTGGAATAACGATTAAAGTATTTGGCTTGATATAGAAGACTCTACTTTTGTAAAGTAGTTTTAAACTATGGAAGAGGTGATTACTATTATTTTGAAATGGTAGAGAGGAAGTGTGTTGAGAGGGTAATTTGGCAGAGATTGAATAATGAAATTTGGTGGCAAGGTAAAATGAAAAGAAAAAAATATGGTGGTAAAAACACTGAGATGGGCTTACTCCTATTGGGTTCATCATTATTGTTGGTTATTTTCCTTTCTTCTTTCCAGCCTCTTTACTGTCTACTATTGCCTAGCATTTTCATTTAAATAATATTCTTTTTTATTAGTTTGTGTTCAAGACTCCCAATTTTTTTTGGTTAGTTTTTTGAACATGCAATATTTGCAATTGTTAATGTATACTTCATAAGGTACTAGGGTTTTTTTATTTATTTCCTATTTTTTTAAAACCATTACAAGTGTGGAAGTTGAATCTTCTAAGGAATACTTTAAAAATGCTATAGGTGTACACCCATTGCCTGTTAAAATAGAGGTTATGGGGCTAGGTTTGATTACAAGTTTGGGGAGTGTAGGTGGTCTTATGCACTCAAATGGCTCCTTTGTAAGAACTTGGATAAGGATGACAACATCATCATGGACCTACCTTTCAATTCAAAAAGGGGGCATGAAAAAACAATTAAATAATGTTGTGATGAATGTTCATCTTGGGCAATGCATATGTAATTGATCATCCTTGAATTGCACGAGGATGATAAACTTGTGCAATTCATCTTATTGCACAATGAATAGGAGGTAGTTATCATGCAAAAAAGAAATCTATAATGGAATCCAACAATTTTAAGTCAAAAGCATGATGTCTATCCAACATTATAAGAAAAGATGGCCTTTTTAATTGGAAAAATCAACCAAACCAGCCCCCCCTCCTTGAGTATTTTTGTCCCCTTGTCCAAAGTGCCATTTTGAACAAAGTTGATTTGGACTTGACCACCTTGACTAGTTCTTTTTGGTGAGGTTTTTTTTACTAGTCAACTCAGACAACAATATTTGGGTTATATATATATATAAAATCAAAGTAGTAATAATTTATTTATTTATTTACCTACCTTTTGACCTACCTACCCACGTTACCTACCTAAACTAGCTAGGTAATTGGTTAAACAACTAACATAACCAAACTAACCTAGGTTGTAAGTGTGAAAATTTGCAATTTATTATCAATTCCACATTGAAAAATCAAGTCTTTAATCATAACACTACCATTTCCATAAGTTGAATTTTTTTGTCAATATATTGTAATGAACATGTTAAATTTTTTTACATTATTTACATAAATAGGTAGCTATTAGGTAGCTTAATTTAGGTAGGTAGGAAGGTAAATACAAGGGTAAGTAAATAACCAAACATATTATGTATTTTGACTTAGTTAACCAAAGTGTATTAGTTTAAGCTACTTTTGCTACTTAGCTTAGGCTAATACACATCCTAGTACCTATGTTATATTAACTAGTATAGGAATATTAACCTATGCTAAGTATCATAAGTTAGTATTTCTATGTATAGGATACCTATGCTATTTGGTTTGGGCTAATATACTTAAGCTGGTACATTCATGTTATTTAGTCTTAAATTACATAGGTATGATAACCTAGGTATATTAGCTTAAGCTACTTATGTCACCTAGGGTAGGTTAACTATGGGATTTTATAATTCTACGCTTTGTGATTAAGTTTTTAAAAATAATGCCTAGAATAATAGTTAGTTAATTATTTACTTATGAATTTTACCTACCTTATCTACCTATCTATTTTAATAATTAATGCCCAACATAATAATAAATTATTTATTTATTCATTCACCTCACATATTCTATCGTGAGAAAAAATCTTGTCACTTGCAACCACCTCTTGTGCAATTAGGTGCGATTAAATATTGCTTACAACTATGAAAATTGTTTATGCAATTACTTTTCAAGTTTGTATGAATTTCAGTCTGTTTTGCAACTTAAGATGTGATTATTAAATGTTCCATCCTTCCATTGGGTTGAATTTTCATGTCTTTTCAATTTTTTTCACAACATCCTATATATGTTTACTTGCACACAAGACCAAGATTTTAAATTAATTTGCCTTCGGTACCTTGGCTACCTAAAGTATGTACCTGCATACTATGAGTACTTACTTGCCTCCCAAGTGTTAAATACCTACTTATTAGGTGTTAAATATCTACCCATTAAATACATGCCAATTCTAGGTGCTAGATACCTACCTACCTATTAGGTATTTACCTAAAGTATGTAGGTATTTAGTACTTAATAGGTGAATAATTAATATTTATTAAGTACTTACCTACTATTACATACTTGCTAGGTAGGCATATTTAATTCATAATAAACAAGTAGGTATTAAGTACATGATGCATAAATGAAACTATACTTGCAATTATGATGCCATTATAATGTCCATCAACAAAAAATTGATAGTTGATAGCCCAAAGGCCATGCATTACATGACATATGTCACATATCCATGATTAAAAATTTCACTTATTTAACAAAATAATATGTGCCACATGTCATTCATTGAAAGGAAATAGTATAGGTGCAATTGTAACTCACTATTTGTATACAACTACAAGTCAAATGTCCATAGGATTGCCATGCGTACATATTAAACTCATCAAGTAGCATCAAATTAGGGTTTGGGTTTTGAATGAATGTTAACCACAATGTGCCGCATAGCATGTAGGTTACTTAACCTAACTTAGGTCTAAAGCTATGTGGTACTTAGGTTAGGCCTAGGCTACCTAGTTTAGCCTAGGTTCAAGGCTACGTGGCACCTGGGTTCAACCTAGGTTATGTAGCCTAACCTAGGTTTAGTTTTTTAAACCTCTTAAAGCAAATTTAAAAGAAAAAAAAAAAATTTGAAGATGAAACCTATTTGATTAACTCCTCCCAAATCACCATTAAATATATTTAGTGACTTAACCAACCTAGTTATATAGTCTACAAATTTGGAAAAAAAGACAAACAATATGAATAAAATTTTAGTTGCAACTTGGTTGCAATGTCACAACATAGTCGCAATTACTACCTATTACCTATTAGGCACTAGGTACTCATGTAGTATTTAGTACCTAGTAGGTAGGTAAATGCCTACTCCCTACCTACCTAGTACTTAACTACCTACTAAATTTTAGATATTAGGTAGGTACCTAGGCTACTTAGGTAGGTTTATCCTAGGTAGGTACCTATTAATAGTAGTTGGTACTTATTAATACTATGTATATATATTAGTATTAGGTATTTATGTACCTAATTCCTACTAGGTAAATATGTAGGCTAGTAGGTACCTAACATAGAATTATAAATATTTAATAGGTACCTAGTAGGTAGTAGGTAGAAATTCGAACTAGGTTGTGACATCGCAATTAAGTTATAATTAAATTTAATCTTATATTATTTGTCTTTTTTTTCAAATTTGTAGACTATTTAAATAGGTTGGCTTTGCGCATTAAATATGTTCAAATTTAACAATTGCAATATGAGAAAAGCCAATGAAATATGTTTCACCCTAAAGATTAAATAAAATAAAAAAGTCTTAATTTAAAAGAAAACTTAAACCTAGGTTAAGCTAGGTGGGGTAAATATTGCAAAATTAAAAAACTAGCAACATCCACATTTCACCTTAAAATCAACAATGTCTATGTGCACCCATTGCAATACTCGCATTTGAAATCCATTTTATATTGGAACTAAAAAAAAACTTTGATGGGCAACAATAAGTTGTTTTTAATACTTGCATTTTGTTTCCTATTGACATTGTGAAGATAGGTTTAGTTGGTTGTTAAGCTATAACAATGGTTATTGGCTAAGTAAGTGGGACCATTTATGTAGGCCCATATCAATGGGTAAAATATAGATAGGTTTAAAGGTCATGATAATATTTTTCAAATGTTGTTGCAATTGTTTTCATTGGTCAATATTGTCATCATGTACTTGAATGTTAAGTAGGTGGGCAAATCAAGATACCTTTACTTCTTCCATTGCCTTTTTTTTTTTCCCTTATCAACATTAACATCACATAGTTGGTAAGTAGGTAGAGGGGAAGGGTTGTCAAGCTAGTACCTAGAAGATGTTCTTACAAAGCCGTTGTTGATCATAATTGACATCATGTAATTGAAGTGGTAAATAAGTGAGTTGAGAGGGTAAAAAATATAACACTTAGATGATGCTCTTACAATACCTTCATTGATTGACATCAATATCATGTAGTTAATGAGTAAGGAGGTAAAGGCGCGGGAGGGGAGGAATGGTCAAGCTGATACCTACTCAATGTTCTTGCAATATTTTCATCAGATACCAACATCACATAGATGGGTAGCACCCAATTGGGGGGCAAGGGGGTAATTCAAAACAAGAAATGAAAGAATTAAAAAAAAAGAAAAGGTAATGAAATGGGATGAGATAGTAAAACTCTATGTAGGTAGGGAGGTGAACATCAACATGTATGGAAAGGTGGCAAGGTTGTTAGATGATGGGTAAGGGCAAGATGGATGTATGTAGGTTAGTGTGATTAGAGTAAAAAAAAAAGTCAAAAATTAGAAAAAAAAACAATCACAAGGGAAAAGAAAGGCTGAAAGAAAAGAAAAAAAAGGAAAGGTTTGACTGAGTTAAACACTTCCAAGGTGGGCTAACGAGAAAAAAGAAAAAAAGAAAGAAAGATGGGAACCCATCCACAAGAAATACAAAGCAAATCAAAGCATAAGAACATACGCGATGAAAGAATATAACAATCAGGACACCACTAATACACTAATAAAATAGAAGATGGTAAGCTAAAAAGGCACAAATTGACTATTGATGAAGTGCACTGCTTGCAAGTAGTTAACCCAGAAAGGAAAGAATGTGTGAGCAGCTCTTTTTTTGTTGGTGGGGGAGGTGGGGGTCTGGGAACTGATGTGAATTAAGTTAAAAAGAGTGTTCCAGTTTCTTTCTCATTACTACATCACATTTATTTGCATTCAAGGTTTTCTGAAATGGGTCAATTTGAATGGCACCTTTCCACAAAAACATAAAGTAAAGACTTTAAATAAAAAGAGCTGGAGATTCCAGAACCATGAGTTTGATCATACACAGGGTGAGATTCAAAAAAACCTGCAAAAAAGTACATTAGCATTCAACAGGGGATGAAACTCAGAAAACCATCAATTTTGGTAGTAAACCGAGTTTCATCCTGTCTTTCCTTTTTCCTGAGCGCCTCCACTGCTGCTGCTAGTGTAGAGCAGCCCGTCAGGGATCGCTAGCCTATCACAGATCACTTTGGCAAATCTTTCTCAATTCTTCTCCATTTTGAGTGATTTAAAATGTTATAGGAGCGACTTCTCAAGTTTTACAAATCATCTTTGAAATGCAAAACCAAAGGAGGAGCCAAAAAAGAGCAGTAAAGAAAATACGTTTTTTCAAGTTACAAAACGTTTTTTTTTCATTTTGACCCTTCTTACTTCATCAGTGCATAACTTTCTCTTTTTTTTTTTTGGGTTCAAATTGAGCCATTCAAATGGTGTTGAGATCGTCATCTTAAGCTCTACAAATCATCTTTTAACTCTCAAGGCAACAGAGTAATATTTAAGGATTTTGTGAGGTGATCATAAATAAGCTATGAGCTGTTCCATCAAGACTTGTTCTGTAAAAACGATCCCTCTTACTTGGGTGACTGTAACTTTCTTATCTCTTGTTCATTTTTGCCCATTTTGAGTGCCATAAATGCGTCAAGAGGAAGGTTCCATCTACTCTTTGGACACCATAAACAATGAGCCCTCCTGCAAAAACGACGAGCAAACACTACATATGGGTTGTTCTACGTTACATATATTTTCATTGCTCTTAACTGTACAACTACTATAATTTGTTAGTCTTGAACCTTGTGCATTAAATGCTGAATATCAGCATTTCATACTGAGATTTATTAAAATGTCTTCACGTTGCAGATACACCACTGAAAGAGGGGATAGGGGGTGAAAGGAGGCCCAAAGAGAGGGTGAATACAGGGTTACTTTACTGATAACTCAAATGCTCTTGTAAATACAAGCACCTTACCCTTACAAGACCCCTCTTAATGCCTTATCCTAGACCCCTTATTTTGCCCTAATATGTATGTAAACTAAGATCTTATAGTCCCTCTCTTCTTTCGTGGTTTTGCTTTGGGAGGATTGATCCTGGATCTTTTGTGACAATCTATTGTGGAGTAATGGGGTGATGGTAAAAGGAGTTTATTGAAAGTTTTGGGTAGGTTTTAGAAAGATTGAAAGGTTTTAGGATTTGGGTGTAGGGTTCTGATTTTGAGTAGGTTCTGAGTTCTGAGTAGACAAGAACTTGTCGGTAGTTGCCAGATTTAGCTTCCTGTTACAAAAGGAAGAATCCTGAATGAAATTGTATCTTAAGCCGGATCTAGTGCAAATCTTCCCTCTCCAACACGAACCCCAAATTACAGGAACAAATCAAAACCACAACAGCTGCAGAAATATGACCTCTTTTTGTTCAGCAATTTTGCTGTTAGAATATGTAAAAATTGGCAATTCTGGGTGCATAAAAAATGGCTTCCTTCGTCCTGCAATTTTGCTTTTAGAATGTGTAAAACTGGCGATTCTGGGTGCAATAGTTTTTTGGGTATTATTTGTGTTGGACTCTCCTTGCAGAGCTTTCGTGTGCTAGTTTTTGGTCCTTTTGGGTTTTGGTCCATTTGGGTGATTGTGTTTCTATCGGCTGCAGTGATTGCAGTGCTGTTTCCAACGCTGTTTGACTGGAAGAAGTCCTGCTCATGAAGAAAGGAGGAGTAGTAGCTTTTGTTTCCTTCCTTTGGTCGAGCTGCTGATGGAGAGAGAGGAGAGAGCTTTCAAAAGCTTTTGTGACAGGATTGTTGACATGGGTTTGCAGGAGGAGGATGAAGAACTAGTTCAGCAGGCATTCAGAAGAGTGTCGTGATGCATCAAGAGTTCTTAGGAAACTGATGAATTTGTTTGGAGATCATGGCTATGGCTGATCGGCTACTTCTTCTCCTTCAGGCAGCTCCAGTCTTGTCTCCATCCGGCTCTCTTTCTTCTTCTTCGTCTTCTTCAACAGCTTGTTACAAGGAAGGTGGTTGCATCAGTGATTATGTAGCTGTGGCTCTCACAGCTCTCGTCTCCCTCATGTCAGTCTCTTCCCTCCACCCTCCGTATCGACGCCACATGGCTTTTTTTCCTTCAGTGTGCAGTTGCAGTCCTTTACCAGTGGAGTTGTTCCAAATGGGTCTTCAAAACTATTCATCTTTAATTTGCAACTGAGGAGTTTGTGTGAGAGAGATTGTTTTCTGGTCCTTTGCAGGATTTTTGGGGGATCAGTGCTTTTAGTGCTGAGGAGGACGGTGCCAGAGATTAAAGCAAAACAAGTACCCTTATTATTGATACAGTCAATTGGCAGCATTGTTTGGCTCACATCACTATTGGTGCGAGTTCTCCTGCTTGCTTCTGAAAATTGTTAAGGAAAGCAATGTGTGTTTAGACTTTGAATCTCATGCTGCAAAAATGTTGTTGAGCAATGCCAACAACAATTACATAGAGAGGAAAAGCTGGGAATCTTCACTGCATATGTTGTGCACATCATTAGCAGAAACTAGAAGGGTGTGTGCAGGCTTTCAACAGATAGTGAATAAGGCTTACACCCTTCAAGGATTTGTATTTGTCTCCATCAGAAGAAGAGATCCAATTACAGGATTTAGGGTTCAAGGATTTGGATTTTCTCCATCAAAAGAGGAGATCCAATTACAGGATTTAGGGTTCAAGGATTTGAATTTGTCTCTATGAGAAGAGGAGATCCAATTACAGGATTTAGGGTTCAAGAATTTGGATTTGTCTCCATGAGAAGAGGAGATCCATTACAGGATTTAGGGTTCAAGGATTTGCATTTGTGTCCATGAGAAGAGTAGATCCAACTACAGGATTTAGGGTTCAAGGATTTGCAAGGGTTTTGCATTTGTCTCTCCATTCAGAATTGAGCCAAAAATTGTTGCAACTATGCCAGCACTACTAATTATGAGTAGGAAACTGATAATGTGAAGTTTTCTCTGTGATGCAGATGACACGCAACATGTTCAAGCTTTCTCACCGCAATTCTTTCTGGGAATCGTGCTACCTTTGGCAGTGTGAGTTCCAAAACATCTTTGCATAAAATACTCAATGGTTTGGTATTCCACAGAAATCAGCTTCATGCTTGTGCCTGTTTATTGAAGAGGAGTAGTTTGTATTTGAGTGCTTTGCAGTGTGGTTGGAAGGACCATTTGGATTTGGTTTGTTGATCAGCTGTCACATAGCCCGCGCCTTCAGGCTCTATTACGTCTTTGTTGGGTAACTCAAATTTTTTCCATAACCCTTGAAAATACTGGATCTCCTCCTCCTGCCATGAAATTGGTGTTCAGTTGGTGGTTCTTGCCACCAGAGTTCCTAATGAACCCATATCTCAGAGTGCTCTTGTCATTTGCCTGCACACTTTGAAAATCTGTATAGAAATCAATGATGGGGATTTCTGATTACTATGAAAATTTCATATTGGTGGAAGTTTTGGTAGTGCTGGAAATTGCAAGAGGATGAGGCTGATTCATTCCATTTCTATTTCCTCTATTTCTCACTGAATACAGGAGGCGGTTACCCCCTATTCGGTCCACTTTTCTTGTGCCTCTACTCCTTGTGCTTTGGATACTTCTTTCCACAGGTTGTGCTTATGCTCTTTTGTATTTAAAACCTTCTTGCTTATGCAATGGAAACTTGAATAGTATTGAAGATTTGCCTATCAAGTACTCTTGCAATGGGTATTAAGGTGGCTCACCTATACATGTTAAAACAGAGGAGCTGATCTGTTTGAACTCCGAAGATGAAAATTCTAAGTTTTTGGTGTGTAAAATGAGTGCAGCTCTGCAAGCAGTTCAGCCTTTCAGGAGCATCAATGAATGCTCAGCACACTGGTATATATGGGTGGTCATTGGCAGCATGCATCTTTTTTACGCACTTGTCCTCATCCTTTGCACTTGGGCCATTCGCAATATTCGATTTGAGTTCAATGAGTTCACTGAGCTTGTGACTGGTGTCAGCATCTGCCTCATTTTCCTTGGTAACAGATAACTATCCTGTTTCCCAAGGAATATGAAAAGTGGAAATCTGTATTGAATTGTATGGTGTTGATGTACGGTTTGTCCTTGCATGCATGTGACAATTGGGACTCCATTTCAAGAAGGAATTGGCTAAGCTGCCACACATTAGTTATGTTCATTCTCTAAATCAAGCGTGATGTGGTGGGATGGATTGACAGTTCTTTGGATCATAATAAATATTGTGAAGCAATTGGCAGCAGGTGGAGGAAGACTGTTGGGGGTTTTCGCACGCTTTGTGTTAGTATTTCTGGTCAGTTGGCTGAATTCTTCGAACTCAATATATCCACCTTTGCAATCTTGTTAGTTTTTCCTGGTCAGTTTGTTTGACTGCATGAAAGTCATTTGAACATATGCAACACTCTCTTTCTACTGGCAGACATTGAGCTGCAGTCTGGAGAAACTGACTATGCAGCAGTGCCCACCTTCTTGAAGAGAGATCATTTACAGTACCTGAAACCATAAACCCTAAACTTTAAACTTAGGGTTTAGGGTATGGTGCCTATGGTAGAGTATGGTATTAACAAAGTTCTGTGTGATTTTGGTGGGTCAGGGAAATGTTGTAGTGTCTTGTTTATTCTGGATTCCAGTGACTCGTCCACTATTGGCTCACATGCTTCATCACCCAGTTCTGGGTGCTGGAAGGTCAAACCTCAACTATGATCATAGCATGGGAGAAGCCTTGGGTGTTCCAAACAGTGGTTTACTTGTGCCACCTGCTGCACATATCTCGTTGGATGAGCCACTTGAGTCTTTGCTTCAACATAAGCGCTTCAGACTATCATTCCTTTCATTTGCTGAAAGGTACTTCTTCAATTGTAGAAATCTGAAATGTCTACACTAATGATGATTTGAGTGGTGTGTTAGAGCAATTAAGCTTGCACACATAATGTTTCATCAATTGAGGCTTCACAATTGCATTTTTCTCCCTTGAATATCTTCCTCAATTTGTTGGCAACTTTGTTGGATTGGGTGTCTCTCACACATGAAGTTTACACATGTGAACCAAAACAGTCGAATTGCAGGGGAGACAGTACACTTTTGGGATGAAGTCCGGGAACTTAGTAAGTTGTCATTGACTCAACAAGACAGGCGTGTGTACATGGCAGATCACATCATACAGAGGTACATTGTGAATGGTATGGTCTCATTGACCCTTGACCCATTTTGCTATTTGGATGTTGTTGATCCATTTTTCAGGCCTGTTTTTTGTGTCTCATACATCAAAGTCAGCAAAAGTATGAATCTATTGTGTTTGTGACCTTTTTCTCTAAGAGTATGATCCTGTTGGTGCAATGCAGGCTCTCAGTGCGAGATAAACATTTCTGCGCAAATGAGGTTGGAGATTTTGAGCACAAATGACCTGGCAGATCCAAACCTGTTCAAACGGGCAGCAGAGGAAGCAGTTCACATGATGCAGACGGTGGGTAACTTTCACTTTGGTAAAATGTAAGCAATTGTTCTGATCTGACTATTATGTTCTGGAATTTTGCATCTATTGAGCTTGAGCTGCTCAGATGCTGCTGCAATTTCTGGAATTTGGGACTGGATTTCTTTGTGTTCCAACAAGGTGAGGATCACTATGAGTTTGATGTTTGGCAAATAGATCAATAAGTGAAAATAGTTGTGGGGGTGGTTGCAGAATTTGCTGAAAGAGTACTGGCAGTCGTCTTATTTTCAAGAATTGAAGAACCAAATCGAAATGGACATGGAGTACAGCGCTCAACTGGAACGAATGAACATCCGGGATATTCCTCTTCGAGTAATCAGGAATCGTGATTATGAGCTACCCACTGACAACCCTTTTGATCGAAGCCAGGCAAGCAGTGTACCATCGAGTGGCCCTCTTGATCCCCAAGGCGTTAACCTTGGTAGTAGAGCCAATGGGAACTCTACTTCAAAAAGTCTTGATTTCAAGAACATTCCCCCATGGGAAAGTAAGGCACACGAGTCACAATCCGCGTATGGGAACCGTCTTTCTAAGGTAAAAAATGCCAACATTTTCACCCGCATTCCACAATGCTTGTTATGGCAATTTATTTTCTCATGTTGGTTTCACAAGAAGATAGAGATCCCATTCTTTCTTGTTATGTGATTTGTACTCTATACTTTGGTAATCAATCTTTTATGCTTTGTGTATTCTTCTATTGCTTGACCAGATTAGAGTGAATATGGATGGATCAGCGTCATCTCAAAGCAGGCATCTCAGCAACAGGAATCGATTGGGTTACCTAATTTCACAACGTTCTCCATCACCTCCTCACCGTATAACTCCAGGGCTAGATTCATGCTCAGACAATGAGAACAACAACAAAGCAAAAGACCCAAATATTATTACAAGGCCAGCTTCCCGTTAACTATTTGTTAGCAACTTTGGTTTTGCTGCATAACATACAAATCATACTGAGTTGTAGCTAGTGTAAATTACTTGCGGAAAACACACAAAACAATCTAAAACCTCAAAATTAAAAAGTGGAAATTAAGAGGCTCTACTTGAGAGTTTAGTGTATTGAATTTCAAGCTGAACTGAAACATTGGAAAATTTCATGTTTTTCTTTCACTCCTTTTTTTTTTTAAATTCAAAATTTTGGTGTTTTGATTTGGGAGAGTACAAGTATGTTTGTTGGTGAGTTTTTTTTGCTCATGGAATAATTGTCACAAAATCTCACCAAATTTCACAAGAAGTTTTCAATATGGTGATGAGCATATTTTCAATATTTTTGTACATTGATTTGAATTTGAGTTAATTAAAATTTGAATTGAATTTAGTTAGATTGAAAATTAAATAATTAACAAAAAGTACCTAGGAACTAGCCCAAATTAATTAAATAATTAGAAAATCACATAGGGATTAGCCCAATTTAATTAAATAATTTATTAAAAAAACACCTATGGACTAGTGTACCTGTGACATGTGTTGTGGACTTAAAAAAACGGCGGTGATTAACTTCACTGAGGTTACTCATATTCTAACTGCGGTTGAAAACTGGTTGAGTCTAATTAGGGTTTGGCGCTCTGTCTCTCTCGCTTGGTTCTTTTGTTCTCTTCCCTTCCTTTCGTTGCTCTTGCTTTCCCGCTTTCTTGCAGCGAACTTCCTTACATCGTTTCTGCAGCAACAGCTTCCATTCGTTAAATACACAGATGTCTTCGCCGTCCGATGCTGTTGTCAATTTTCCTGCGGATGAGGACTTGTCTCGGTCTTTGCTTGAGGACAAGGAGGAGGACAAGGAGAATGTCGTAACTAGTGTGAGCGCAGTTCAGGAGATTGTTACTGTCGAGGAGGTTTTGGTTCAGGACGTTAGCGTAGCGGAGATTGTTGGAAATGGTGCTACGGCGGTTTCTGATGTCGGTTCCGGTGTTGTTGCCGCTCCTGAGGACGGAGTTTCTCTTTCTGAAGTGGGCGCTGATGTTGGTACCGGTGTGGAGAATACTCTTCCTGTAAGTGACATTGCGTATTCAGAACTCGCAGATATGCAATCAGCTGATATTGCTGCTGCCATTGAGCCTGTTTCTGTGCTTGAAGAAGTGCCTGCTGCTGCTGAATCCGCTGTTTCCTTGGAAGAAGATGACGATCACAGAGTCCTCACGTCTGAAGCCTTGCCGACAAAGGAGGATATCACGTTTGTTGACCCTAGCATTGTTCCTGAGAGCTTGCCTTTCGAAGAAGTTCCTCCCGACGATACGATTCCTCTTAACTCTATGGCAGATCCGACCATTGCAGCAAGTGTACTCGCCGACGCTGAAGATGATGAGCGCACGGCACAGGAGGTACAGAAAGCGGAGGAGCTTGGTGCCGTCACGGCAGAGATTGCCAAAGACGACGAAAAGAAAGAGGAGCAGGAGGCGACGGTTGTACGAGTCGTGGAAGAGTCGGTATCCGTTTTGCAAACGAGAGTCATCGTCGAAGAGGTGGTCCCGAGCACCGGCGAAGTTTTGGCACAGAATGTGACTGAAGCCACAATTGTGGATAGAGAAACGATGACAGAAACCGCACTTCTACAAGCAGCAGCAGGAATTGTAGATGGTTCTGCAATTGCACTCACAGGAGAGAAGGAAGAGACCATGGCAGTAGAGGAGACAGCCGTCAAGAAACGATCTCGGGACGAAACTTTTGTCAGTGAAGAGGCTAGAGCCTTGGCAGAGCAATTGCCGGTTGCTGCAGCCGATGCCGTTGACGAAACTCTAGGTGTTGCAGGGGAAGAGGGTGATGTCCCGGCTGTGAAGAGGGTGAAGTCGGATGCTGCTGCTGGTGGAGATGTGGAGGCCGATGTAGAGCAGAGTAATGGATCCGCCAAGGCTGTGGATGATACACAAATGGGAGAAGAGCACACGGGAGATGTAGTGCAGGGAGGAGGAGCTGACAGTCTGCAACAGGAGGAAGCTGGCAAGGAGGAGGAGCAAATGCCTGCTGCTGAACTGAAACTTGGACCCAAGCTCTTCCTATCCTCCATTGAGTTGTTTTCCTATCTCTATGACCTGCTGCACGGATGGGTTGTCAACACAGACCTCAACAAGGTCAGTAGTTTCCTGAACTTTCAGTTCTATAATGCTGCAAATGATGTATGGGTAGAAGCAATATGAGGTGTAGCTGACCAGCAGTTTAATGCTGCTTGATTTTGAATCTGTCTTGGTTAGAGTCATGTCAAGCATCTGTTGCAAAATGTCCAGTGCACCTGCTTAATGATGGATTGTGATTGTGATTGGGTTGAGTGTTTGATTTGGGTCTTTGGTTGTCAATTTTTCAGTATGAGTTTTTGGTTGTCGCGGAACTGCTCAAGGAGGGTGCACCTCACAAGGTTGGTGCTGGGATTTCTGCAATTCAAGTCCGCATGCATCCTTCATGGAAAAGCCGATGCTACTATCTCATTCGATCTGATGGCTCAGTGGATGACTTCAGCTACCGCAAGTGTGTTGAAAAGCTGTTGCCTCTTCCAAAGAGTTTATTTTTACCCAATGGTGAACTGGATCTAGACAAGGTTGTTCCTGGGGCTAAAGGTAAGAATCGTGACAAGGAGAATGGTAGCTTTGATGGGGCTGGCAAGAGTAGAGGAGGAGGCAGAGGGGGGTGGGCGGGAAGGGGATTTCAAGGTGTTCGGGGTGGTAGAGGTGGAAGAGGAGGTGGTCATGGGAAGGGAGGCCGGTGGACCTAGTGAATGAAACAGGCTGGGAAGAGGTTCTGTGGTGATGGAGACAGTTGTGGAAGAGGAGGTGATAGAGAATGAAACGACCCTTGATAGCTGGGCAAACATGCATGAAGGACCAGGTTGTTTTTTTTGAGACTTGGAGAGTTCCCAGACTTCTCACCTTGTTGGGCAGGGTTGAACAAGCTGCCTGAAGGGATGCACTGGATGAAGCCTATAAGCAGATTCCTCTAAAATGGTATTTCCTGAAATGAAGAACTAATTGTTGATTGCTTTTTGCAAAGGCATGTCGAAGACTGAAAATCAGTTGTGGGCGTGACCTAGAACTTTTGTTGCATAGTTTTTCTGGTTGTGGGCAATGCTACACAGCAATCAACTAGCAAACCCTGTTTCTAGTCTAATCTGGGCTACAGACCAATTTTTGACAAACACTTGAAAGCATGATTTGAATATGTAGTTTTTGTGTGAAGGCTCAGCTCATAGATCGGGCTTCCCTAAGTACACACAGTAATAGTTGAATGATCAGTACTCTTGTCAGTTGCTACAAGCATAATCTGGCTGAGGTGAGTTATATCATATGAAGATGAAGCAATTTTGTAAGTTTTTGATTGCAATACCCCTCTCAAATTTTTACCAAGTTGGGAAGGTGCATGGCCAGAATGTTGATGTTGTGCAGTGTTGCGCTGATGGTCCTCTCTGCTCTGCCAATCTAAGCTGTTGTTTGCAAACCTTCGTCGGGCATACTTCTCTGGATTAGCATTTGAGAAAAAACTGATGATTTTGCTTTCATAGAAAACTACTATTCATCTTGCTCCCCATGTTTGAGCTCTAGGATCCCAATTACCTTTAAAAACGCAGATGGAACCTGTACAGATGTGGGAGTGGAAAATGTTTGGCATCAGATGCAGAAGATGTTGAGACACGTTTGAACTAGATCCAGTTGCACTGTAACAACAGATTAACGCCAAGAAAGTCACTTACACAGGTGTGATGTCAGGTGTTATTGCAACTGTGACTGTGTGGAGCTCTTGATGATGCAGAAAAAGGTACAGGAAGCTGAAGAAGAAGCAATTGCTTGCTAAGATTCTTTTTCATTGAAATTACTGATGATATAGCAATGTTGGCTATCCTGGGAGGCATGGGATTGAAGGATAAAGAGTTGGAATTTTGAACTGTCAAAGACAAAGAGCAAGGACATGCAACCCCATACTTGATGATTTGATCACTTGATGATTGTAGGCATGAATCAGATTAATATATAACATTACAAGCCCAACACATTACAGTTGACACACACAGTTGCATTGCATACTATGTGCACTGCAATTAACAGTTCATTCTGATTGCATGTGAACAGGAGGGCAACTTAATAGTGTCTATTTGTTGCCATCATCTGGCTTAAATGCAGCTAGAAAGACTGCAACTCTTGAGGTTAAGAATCCAAGACCTCCAGCCAAAAGCTCTTCTGGAGACAATGCACTTGAAGCCCCACCCTGCACCAACCTTAATGTCACCAAAGCAATCCCTGCAACCAACACAACACCTGTTGCTGGAGAAAATTGACCTGACATTCCTCCTTGATCTGAACTTGTAGAATTTGTCTCCAAACCATTACTGTCCAGGCTAGGCAACTGGTCCACTGTTTTCTGTAACAGAAATAGGTATAGGAGACCACCTGCTCCACCCACTGCAAAGCCTTGGGCCAAATCTGGAGCTCCCACCACAAACAGCCCTAATGTTCCCACTGTAACCATCACTGCTGTTGAGCTCAACAATGAGACCTTGAGAGCCATGTACTCCTTCAATCCATCTTCTCGCTGTTTTGTTGATTCTTTAGATGATCTGGGCCCTTTAGCTGGTATAATTGCTGCCAAGGGGTCATCACTCCCGAGTTCAAGAATGTAAGCTGGACTCAACTCGGCAGCTGGAAGAGCCCCTCCATCTCCCAAGATTGATTCATGACCCTCAAAGACATGATACAAGCCACTCTTTGGCTTCTTTGAGGAATTTGAATTTGTGCCATCAGAAACAACATTGGAACTTTCTTGAAGGGGGAGGGGTACAATAGTCACTATAGCCTTTTCCACCCGCCAAGTCCCTGCAGACTCTTCGAGCAAACTGATTAAGCATATTTGCGTTGTGAATAGTCTGCGGGAAATACAGTATAGCAAAAAACAGATGGGGAGTTGCAAAACCTTTAGACCACCTACTGGAATGGACTGGTTAGATGCTCATCTTACAGGTGACTGTTACATCTGATAGAACTGAGAGGATACAATCCACTGGGCAGGATCCCACAAAGTGCAGAAGATGGATTGCCACTTATTTGCACTAAAGCATTGTAGGCTGAACTGAAAGCACTTGGTCCCAACACACTGACAAAACCCTAACCCTAAAATACTCTGGGTTCCAGTTCACAAAGTAAATGCCTCAAGTTTGTGTGCTGTGGATTCATATTATGTGCTCACTACAAATGTGTTGCACAAGCTGACCTGCCTCAGGTGCAATCCAAAGAGCTGCAAGGCGCCCCAAATTTGGGCCATGAAAAGTGAGTTCATCTATGGATCCTTTTTGGAAGCGGAATCCCAAGATAGCTGAAGCATCTGCATTCTCCTTAACAGGGGGTATTCTTTGAACTAATGCTTCACCACTTTCCCCAATCATGGCCACAGCCACACCAGCAGTCACCTCCGTCAAGTCTGATTTAACCTCATTGCTTGTGTAAACTTGGATTTTATAGAATGCATCTTCATTACTTGAAGAAGCTGAAGTTGACCATTGTTGGCCTGAAGAACTGGGCTCTTCATCAGGGGAAGTTGAATCTGTAGACTTCCTTTCTGCATCATTGATCTGCAAGAGTTGGAGAGGTTCTATGAATCCGGAGCGCCTTGAGGATTCTGTCACCATAAAAACTTAGCAAACACAACCATCAGAACTGTGATTCCAAACAGTTGAACCTCAACAATAACTTATAAATCTGATGAGACGTTAACTGTGTTGTTGGCCAAGTTCCTTGCATGGTCAGCCTACATTATGTGAATTATTGTTGCAGCAACAAAATAGCATTAAGTCCGAAACACTGTCCTGAAATTACAAGAATGTATTCTCACATTCAGAAGGAAATGCTTTTGCACCATGTTCATTACTTGCCTTGCATATAGAACATGCAGATCTATGATCCTTTGGATGATGCAAATGGAGAACTATGTGCAATGTCTTGAGAAGAGTGGATATGACTCCTGGGGTTTCAAAACCTTAAGGACGAAGTGCTATCTTGCTTGGCTGAAATTCGGCACAATGCAAGCTCAAAGATACATAGCTTTGCAATTTGAAAAACAGCGAAAAGCTTCTCTTGCTGCTATTTGTCTACCGTATACATCGATGGTCGAATGCGATGCACTGCAAAATGAGATCTTAATGTCTCATTCGCATTTTCCTCCATTCTCTCAAATGCCGTTTCCCCGCAAACATTTTCGAATCAGACACAGTGAGCCAAAACGCACGCTGACACCTTATTTTGCAATCAAGAAGAAAAATTCGAAGCAGGGTGCGACCTCTCACCTGGGGTTTGTGGAAGTGTGCTTGCTGCTCTGATCACCAACCCCGAGTGACCATGACTTCCACCCCTTTTGTGGCCCAATTGTGGCCGAAGAATCCCAGCAAACAAGGCACTCGAAAAATTGCTGTGATCACAGAGTGAGGAGGAAGCTAGCCTTGAAGAGGCGATGGGGGGTGACTTGCACACAGCCAACAGAGAGCAATCCATTCCCCCCAACCCCACAACCCCACAAAACAAAAAACACCAAATTCTTTCACCAACACACAACCTTCAATCCTTTGGGAAAAATCTCCAATTTCATGAATCAGATGTGCTCAAATTTAGATGGGTCACGCGGCATTTGATGAAAGATCTCGAATTCTTGGGGTGCAAGCACAACAACCCAAAGGAAGATTACAAACAATTACAATTTTTTTTGGGAAGATTTCAGTTTGATTTGATGAGCAAAGACAACCTATGCGAATGCTTGAAAGGCCATAACATACATACATACATATCACATAGGGTTTGTGCTGACTCCCAAACTAATAACCTCTTGAGACTTTTTTGCCTTCAACAATCCCCTAAAAAGACACAAGCAAAATACTTCGAACAAAGTTGCGACACGTGCATTATTGCCATGTGTTGGGTTCTCGATTCTGGACGAATAAAGAGCAAGTAATCCACGTTAGGAGATAGGGAGACTTCATGATGTGGCTACTGCTGCTGAGTGCGTGTCTTTCAACTCTCCTTAAGAGCATCTCCACCTACGCTCCATATGTGACACTGCACTGGAAATCTTAGATGATGTTCATTAGTCAGATCCTGCTGGGCAGCTTTTTTTTTTGGGTGCAAATTTTCGCCAAAAGGCGACTAGAAATTAGGGCCGGTGAATGACATGAAGGGAAAATCATGTAAAAAACATGATTAGGTTGCCAAAGTCAGCATCTCCATAAATGATCAATCGCAAATGACATCCATCGTCCAATAATGAGTCGTCGCCTCCATAGTAGATCAAAAACTTTGAGAAGCCAGATTCGACATTTCCGTAGATTTTCATTTGCGTAAACCTTCCCATTCCTCCTCTCATTTCACCACCTCTCGCACCTTCTCTTCTGTAGCATTCACCGCCTCTCCTCCCTTCTCTCAACCTGATTTCGCCATCTCTCTTGAAAGCTTAGCTCAGGCATTCGCCACCTTCCCAATCTATGCATTGTTGAAGTTTGCCACCTCTCTGATCTTCTCACTACAGAGTTCGCTCGCCACCTTGCGACGGATTCTAATTCATTAGGGTTTAGAGTTATTAATTGACGATCCTTGATCATGCAAAATCGCAATCTTTGCGTTGGAGTTTGGGTGATGGTAGATGTTTTCTTTGAAGTTTGGAGTTGCAAGTTTGCACAAGGACTTGATCATGTAGAGTCTTGAGCTTTCGCTCGATGTGGATCTTCTATTGGACCAATTATTGATCTTCTTGAAAGGTTTTTTTCACCATCAACTTCAATGACGCTCCATTGTCCAAGTATTTTGTGTCTTTCTTCTTTCATGTTTTCTATATTTTTAAAATATATTATGTGCATTGTGCACTTTGAAGCTCAGAGCTTGAGCATTGAACGCATAAAGGATTTTCATGTGTGTGTTAGTGTCCACTGTCTAATGTCTATTGTTGGGCCTCAAGGTGTGTTGTGTGCATTGTGATTCTTTCACAGGTTGTGAAAGTTAAACAATCGAGAATTGGGATTCAGATAGTGGACCTCAAGCTTGATTTGTGGTTGAACATTCTCACAATTGTGTTTCAGTAAACTTTCTCATTATGGTTTAGGGGTTAATAGATTCTTGAATCAAACCCCTGAGGCTTGATTGTCATGTTCTTCTTCATTGTTACAAATTGTGATTGTCGATTCCCTTTGTGACTTGTATGTCAAGTATGTTGTTTGTTGGTTTTTTAACATTTGTTTATCATGTCGAAATCTACAGCAAAGCTATAACCCCCCAAGAATTTTAAATACGAATTTCTTTTTTGGGCCAAAATCCTTCAAGGGATGTTTTCTCTACCAACTCCTCTGTTGGTCCTCCTACCATTGGTCCTCCTACCATTGAACTTGAGTCTATTTCTATTAGTGCTCCTATCATTGAACTTGAATCTACTCCTACCATTGAAGTTGATTGTGTGGTTTTGGACCTTGTTACAAAAGGGGACATTGAACTGTCAAAAGAAAGAAAGAGGACATATGAATTAAATAGGCATTTTCAAGATACTTGGGCATTAAAATTTCCATGGGTAGAATTTGCGCTTGGGGTTGGTTGCAAGGTTGTTCAGGTTCGATGCAAGGTATGTACCCAAATTGAAGGGAGAAAGAAGCTATTGTTTTTTAAAATTGATTCTCTATGGAAACATGTTGGACGTTGCAAAGCCTTGGTAGCTATGCCAAGGGTTAAAGTGGGGGAACACTATTTCTTGAAAACCAACGCACATGTTATAAATAGGAAATTATACTTTGCTAAAGGTCTTAAAATACTGCTGCAACAAGTTGTTAAAGGTGCAACATGGGTGAATTTCTTTCTTTTCAAATCGCTAATCATAGTTATCACGTTCACATTTATAATGCAGCTAATAGTATTAATTAGATTGTTTGCAAAGATATTTTTTTGACATCCATTCGGTAAGTGAAAGCCCAATGTTTTATTACAATTAATATGCTTGTGACTGAATTGGATCGATCTTTTGCACATTTTGAGTTGATGAATGCCTTGGCATTGAGTATCCATGGTTCTAGATGCAACTCGATGTTGATTCTACTTTTTCCCTCCATTTTGAGATTATCAAAAAATGTTATTATGAAACAAAGAAGGTGAAACCTTCGCTTCTACAAGTTATAGAACCTTTGAATGCCAACATTTTGGATTTGCAAGCAAGCATATTCAAGCTACAATGAAATCACAAGCACCAAAGGCTATGGGTGAACTTTTGATAATAATCCAATGATTAAGATGTGAGTTACAATCAACAACAATGTTTTATGAACGAATGGTTAAGTGAGTTTTTTAAGTTGGCAAAACACAACACATTTTGGGTTTTGGGACTGGCCTTTACAATTACATACTAGTCAAGAAAGATATTTGTGACTATTGATTAGTGAGTTGTTAAACCCATATCATTTCATCCATTTAGTCACAAAGAACGCAAAGCCCAATCATTTTAACGATTAGGATTTTTATTTTTTCTTATAATAATGAAATTTCATATCATCATTAACCTCTGTATGATGTGTAAAATGCATGTCATTTCAACTTAGTCATTTTATTCAACTAAATGTTATAAAAGACGCCTTAATGGATGGATGACATGTGTCAAAACTTTATAAACATGTTATGAATCATTGCACATGACCAAAAGTCAACCTAGTTTAACCTAGCTAGGTTAATTATATTTATTAGGAACCTAGGCTTCTTAACCTAGGCTAGGTGGCATAAATTTTAAAAAAACATTGGATTCCTAATTCAAGAAGCTTAAATTAGGCTACCTAACTTAAGTGAAGTGGTTTAAATATCAAAGGTTGCAAGGGTGAGGACTTGAACCCCTCACCTTCACTTTGGGGTTGAAGTTCTCATCCATTGCACCATCAAATTTTTTTATATTAATTATATTCAACACAAAGTTATAAAATTTAAAGGTTTCAATGTTCAATTAACCTTGGACACCTTAGGTTGACTTGGGTCAACCTTTCTACTACCTACCAACTTAACTTAGACCTAAACCTCTTTAGGTTGATTTAAGATGAACTAGTTTGTCAACTTATACTATTTACTAACCTAGCCTAGGTTAACCTATGCATTTTTAAGTTAAAAAATTAATTAACTTAAGATAATTATGTTGTATCTAATTACATTTAATCGTACAAACTTGATTAAATATTTTACAATGAAACTACTTAGGTTGACTTGCCAAAAAACCTAAATTTTTTATTTTAGTCGCAAAATTCAAGGTCTTTTTAATTAAAACATATTATTACAATTTCAATAATAATAATATATCTATCCAAAAAACCCACTAATCGTCATACTAATAGTCATAAAACCATGACATCACGTGACATCTCAATGGCCTTTGCAACTACATAGTATTTTTAAGACTTAAGAATTACAATTGTAATTGAAAAGGATAGTTTTTTTTTTTTTAACTAGTTAAAAAACCCATAATGTGTTATTGTGGAAATTGTTGTGGTGTCAGTTTTTAAGTATGTGCAAGATGAACACACTTTTTCAACATTTACTTTTATGAAAAATAAGTTACACAATACATTGGGACTTAATTTGGACACAAGCATTTGAATGTTTGCACAAAAGTTTTATACACATGAAAGTTTCCCTTATTATGATGCAATCACAACATGGAAGGATTGAAAAATGTGGATCGGTGTTGTCACTTGAAAGGTTCAGTTTCTTTCTACCCATGTGTTTATGTTTCCACAATTTGGACAAGTTTGGTGAATATATTTACACTAGAAAAAAAATAGGTATTTTTTACTGGTCTTTGCAACTAAAATTTACTTGCAAACAACATTTGTAATTAAAATCTCATTAACCACCTTAGACAAGTTGCATGAGACATTAGTTGCAAATGACAAAAGGTATTGGATGAAAAAAAAAATCAACAAATACAAATTCATCCTTTGACTCCATTGTATACGTATTATCACATGTGACTACAATGCAACTATTTTTGTCATAATTGAAGCAAATGATGTGTTGCCACGTGTTATAATATTGAATTATTTATATTATTATTATGAAATAATTTAGGACCTTTAATTCAAATGCTTGGATGATCATATATTATGCCACGTGGCACCTTAAAATGAATTTAATAAAAAATATTAATATTAGGTTAGTAGGTGCTTACATAGGTACATAAATAGGTGCCTACAAACTTAGACTACATACCTACCTACGTACCTTCAAAAAGGTACGTAGGTAGGTCTACCTTCCTAGGCTAAGTACCTACTCATATAAATAGGTACTTAGGTAGGTAGATACATAGGTTGACCTAGGTGAAAAGGTCATACTATGTACCTACCTAGCTAGGTAAATAAATAGGTTGGGGAGGTTGATAGTTTCAAATTGTGAATAATTTTTCTTTTTATTTTGAGTTAAGCTTTTTGATTGGCTCACCCCATGTGCACAAATTTCTTAATGTGAAAGTTGATGACCACACCCCTTGTTTATATAGTGTTCAAAATAGGAATGGAGAACAAATAATATGGGATAAAGTTTTAAAGTTGCAATTTCTTCACAAATTAAATTGCAACTCCAAAACTTACCTCATGCCTTTTGTTATTAGTTTTTATATTTATAAACAATTCAAGTACATGGCTCACTAGATAATTAGATAGTCATTTAATTAATAATGATTAAATATAACATATATTTAAAATATAAACTATATCCTACAAATATTAAATATTCATTATCAACTACTTAAATAAATAATAACTTCTTAATATTTAACTAACTAGCTATTTAGTTTTTCACAAGTTGTTAATACATAACTCAAAGATAAATAAATAGCTAAAATATTTTATTATTTTTAAATATATAGTCAAAATATTCATAATATAATTAATGTATAAATATTTTTTTTACTTTAATTTTTATAATATTTTTAAATATTTCTTTTTTTCAAATTATAAATAATGAATGAACAATTGTTATTAAAACAAATTCCTATACAATTTTTTTAAAAAAGTAGTCTTAAAATAGTTATATTAATTACTATCTAATTAAATTTATTATTGTAAACAAAATTATCATAAATAAGTAGTTAAAGAATTTTTAAAAATAAAAACCTATATTACTTTATAATAATTCCTGAAATTAAAATCATTATAGTAACTATTTTAACTACATTATAATTTTCCAAAATTTTAATTCAGATTTAAAGTTATAAATTAGAGATTATGAATAATTATGTTCAATTAAAAAATAATTATGCATATATTATAATTAATTCTTATCTGAAGTAATTACAATGATTTTAAAGTTATGTAACATTAATTATAGTAATTAATTTATATTACTGTAAGAATATAAAATATATAATGTAAAAATGTACTTTTTAAAAATAATTATTTAGTGTAACTTAAAAGTAATAAATATAATCATTTATAATTTTTTATTAAAATGATTCATTATGGATAACACTAGTAGAAAAAAACCTTAAAACTCAATCAATAATTTTAAGAATTGAAATATAAATTTTAGATTCCAAAAAAAACAATTCAGAATTCAAATATCAGTTTTTAGATGAAATAAATATTTGAGTTTAAATAAAAAATTTCAAAACTGAAATGTCAATTTTCAGATTCAAAATTGCAATGTCCATTTTCTTAAAGAATTGAAATAACAAATTTAAGATTCAAATATCAAATTTCAAATTCAAATAATTTTTTTTAAAATTCCAATAAAAAATTATTATTATTATTATTATTTTTTTACATTCAAGTGTTTTTTAATTATATATATATATATATATATAATGAATTCTAGTAGCAATTTTCAAAATTGAAACATCGATTTTAATGTTTAAATATAATTTTCATAGTTTGAATTATAATTTTATACTCAAACATATTTTTTGAATAAATTTAACAATTTTAAGAATTCATATTTAAAACTTCAAATTCAAATATTGATTTTTAGATTCAAATAAAATGTTTTAAAATTGGAATAAAAAATTTCAGATTTAAATAATGATTTTTAATTTTTTGAAAACCAGAATGCAAATAAAAAATTCAAATTCACATAAATATTTCTTAAATTAAATTTTCAAATTTTAAATTCAAATATATATACATTTCATAGCTGAAATACTAATTTTCAGATTTGAATAATAAAATTCAAAGTTTAAATATTAATTTTTAGATTCATTGTATGAACAATATACATACATACACATAATTAATATACACATAGATATATATTTATGATATATGTAATATATCATAAATATAATTTTAAATAAATGCATACATCATAAATACATACATAAAAATATACCCTTATGTCATTGTAGAATACCTTTAGGATGTGATTAATTTGGTGACTATTGAGACTAATGGGACATATCAATATATTCATGGATGAAAATAAACTTAAAAGCCATCCAACTTATAGGATGAAATTTCAATAGTTGCATCATAGTTATAAGAATGACCAAAATAGTTGAAATTTGATCTTATAGTTGTAAGTGTTCTTAAACTTAGTCGCACTTAGTTACAAACAAGGTGGTTATGTTTTGGCTTATTTCTACTAGTGATTGTAGCTAGGAATCCAAGATTCTCCTAACATGACCCAAGATTTCATGAGGATGCACAACTTGTTGTCCTTGCCCCATTTATTTATTAGACAAACCAAGGGCAAAAAATCATTAGTAAACTACTCCAAATAACACGTTGTAACCTCTAATTAATACATTGATATCTTATGGAAGAAGGCCATGGATAGGGCAATAACATAATAGATTAGAGAAGTGAGATGAAAAGAAAGAGAAAAAAAAAATCCAAGAAAGCTGCAAAAATGGTGACCGGGCTTGAGAAAACAACTTTTATATTAGTGGAAAAAAGCTAACTTGTTTTAACTTGGACTACAAATGTTGCAAGAAAAACTAATAATTTTTTTCACAACAATTAGCTTCAAAGTTGGATTTAGGGCACATCCACTAAGGTATATAGGTGTTAACCTATAGTTTACAACATCAGCTCAATAAACAATTAGGCACAAACAAAAAAAAGGTAAACAACAAGAGACCTTGTTATAGCAAGGTTGCAACCATCTATAAAATAAGTTAGGGATAGGGGGGGTCCATGAACTTTGAAGGTTAAACCACATCAAAAGGACTAAGTGCCTTGAAGGTCAAACTACAAAAAGAGGACCAAGAGTTGCAACAGGACTAGGAGCTTGAAAAGTCAAACTATGTCAACAAAACTAGAAGCTTGAAAAGTTGAAATGAAGCAAGACCAATAGCTTGAAAAGTTGAACTATTGTAGTATGACTAGAAGCTTGAGAAGTCAAATTGAAGCAGGACAAGGAGCTTGAAAAATTGAATTGAAGAAAAACTAGGAGCTTGAGAAGTTGAATTGCAATAGAGCCAATAATTTCAAGGAATAATGACCAAGACGATTAGGACCAAGAGCTTCAAGGAGGAACAATCAAGAGGATGAGGACCAAGAACTTCAAGAAGGAACAACCAAGACAATTAGGACCAATAACTTCAAAGAGGAATGACCAAAAGGATTATGACCAGAAGTTTCAATGAAGAACGAGTAAAAAGATTAGGACCAGGAGCTTCAACGAAGAATGACTAAGAGGATCACTGCCATGAGTTTCAAGGAGAATGCCATGACTTCAAAGAGGAACAAACAAGATGATCAAAACCAAGAGCTTCAAGGAGGAATGAACAAGATGATCAAAACCAAGAGCTTCAAGGAGAAACGAGTAAGAGGATCAAGACTAGAAACTTCAAGGAAGAACAAGTAAGATGATCAAAACTAGGAACTTTGAAGAGGAATGAATGTGACAATTAATATCACGAGCTTCAAGGAGGAATGAATGTGACGATTGGGACTAGGAAACTTCAAGGAATAGTGAACAAGAAGATCAAGACCATCAACTTCACGGAAGAACAAGCAAAACAATTAGGACCAAGGGTAGAAACTTGGTGGGTCAAAAAGGGAAGGAGAAAGTAACTTAGTCCATTTGCAAGTCAAATTTCAACGGTCAACTAGCATGGCCGTAGTTCACACATATGAAAAGCCAAGAATGTGAGGGAGAAGTTCAAAATTTGTAAGGTAATGAAAAATTGAGCCCACAATTTGTAGCAATGCCGTTGGGCAGTGAAATTTTTAAGGTTTTATTATTTAAACTACACATGAACATGGATTGGGCAACCTTATTTTCGTGTACATCTCGGCAATTCAACAAAAAATGAACATTACCATACCATATTTTGTCCAGTGGAAAGCACATTTAATTTGGTGATGAAAATTTTAAAAGGTGTTTATGAAGAATGAAGTGTGCAGTTATAAGGCGTCAGATGTGGATGCATGGAATGTTTTAATGTGTGGTAATTTTGTTTTCAAGAATGGGACCCCTCCAACTTTTTAACGGCATATCTTGCTCATTTTGTAACCAAGTTACACAATTCAAATGGCCTTGGGTGTGCCTAGAAAAGGTTATAATTTATCTTTGGCCATCAAAATCAAAGAATGGCTCTATTAAAATTGATGACCCACTAAGCCACTAAGTGTTTGGTGGTTGGCATGCTTACCTTATGCAAACCAAGGATCATTTGACCTTCATGTTCAAATTGATCACCAAAATAACAAACTTCCATCATTTGTCAGATTTGCTCAGATCCACATTTATTCACATTCACTTGCTTACATACATTCCAAACAAAGACTATCCTAAATAGCCTTGAATAGCCAATGGAAGCTGCTAGTCCCAACCATGAACAAATTAGTTAAAAACTCTACATGTATTTTAGAAAATCCCACAATTAACACACATGTAAACTTAGGTTTTCTTTTCAATTTTGTGATGGTGCTCAAGTGATGATAGTCCATAAGTATATTTAGCCAAATTTGATAATATTAAAAATATGAAAGTATAGAATATTAAGCATTGTTTCGTATTGTAAGCAATGGTGATGATTTTTGGCACTTTTATTGAATTATTTTGGTTTTTGGTGATTTAAGAAAAAAGAAAATTTTGTGATAGAATATGTCAAATAATCAAAAATTTTAGTTATAAAGTTCAATTGACTTTCCAACTACTAGTTCTCACAAACCAATTATTGAATTTATTATACTCAAACAATGAGGTGTGTAATATGCATTCAAGATATTCTCAAATTTAGTAACATAGTTTGTCCCATATTCTTTGCCCAAAAGTGTGGACATTTATTGTATATAAGTGAGCTAAAAGAAAAATCTTTTCACATGAATTGGGGAACATTCAAATAAATGTCAATCAATGTGATATATTGAAATAGAAACATTGAGTTTTCGGATTAATGCTCATGTTATGATGCACCCACAACCAATAAAAAAAAGATTGCATATTACCTACCCCTACATAGCCTTTTGATCCTAGACCTCTAAAATTGAAAATTGCCTTTGGGTGGTTATCATATTTTGCATTTCCTATTTATAAAATGGTTATTAAATGAACATTTATCAATAAAGGGGGAACAAAGAAGGTGGGGGTATCAACTTGGGTATCACATTCAATGACACCCAACCAATTGTTTGAGAGAAAACCAATTGATATTCAACTTGGTTATGAATGCTTGTTCCATACTTCCCCAACAGTGGTTTTATTCATTTTGGGGTTCTTCCTTGTTAATAGGGTACCAATGTAGGTGTTTGCCTTTAACATATATGGAAATTCATAGCATATTTTCAAAGGGGTAAACATTAAACAAGAGTGACGAACTAAATGCGACACTAGTTTCAATATAGTTGCAAGACAATGCCCAACAAGAAAAATATTTTCGAAATTTGTTAACTGCACCCGAACTATGATTAACACTTTAATTATTTTTTTTACACAATATTTCCAAGAAAAAAAAAAATTTAGTGGTTAGAATCTCCCTATTCAACTGAAAGGTATAGGGTTTGAAACTTTGTTCAAATTCTCTTTTTCTTCCATGGACAAAATGGATGAAAAAACCTTTGGGCAACTTTTTCAAGTTCAATGCTTCAAGAAGAAGGGGAGTAACTTCTTGGGGAAAATGGGACTAGTTGCATACTCCCCCAAGGATAAAGTTGTTTTCTCCTAAAAAAAAAGGGGAGTTGCCTTTTCCTTTAGGGAGGAAGGGAATAAATTGCCCAAGGGAACAATTTCCTCTACAAAACAAGTCCATGAATGTTTGAAGAAAAAATATAGGGGATAAACTTTGTCCAAATCAGACGTTCTTTATAGCATTGTAAGCTTTCAAAACGTAGTATCTAAATTGATCTCGCATTTTTTATTTGAGGCCGAGTTAAAAGTTATGATGAAAAAAAAAGTTGTGAATCAAATTTCCAAATCCCCTTCTCCTTGTGGAGAAGGGGATTAAATTGTCTTTTCCCCCGAAGACGAGGGGAATTTCCTTCTCCCTTGGGAAAAAAAGATTAAGTTGTGCCTGGGGACAAGGCTAGTGACTTGGAAATTTGACCTTCAACTTTTCTTTTTGCCATAACTTTTAACTCGTAGTTTCAAATTGAGAATGCAAGATCATTTTAAATATTTAAACTTTAAGAACTTTCCAATGGTATATAGAACGTTTGATTTGAAGAAATTTTACCCCTTTATTTTCTTCTCAAACATTTGGGAACTTGTTCCCTAAAAAAAATTACTCCCTAAACCAATTTAATCCCCTCTTCCTTGGGGGAGAAAACAACTCCCCTCCTCCTCAAGGAGAAAGCAACTTCATCCCCTTCTCCTCAAGGGAAAAAACAACTAGTCACCTTTTCCCTAGGGCATTTAGTTGCCCTAGGGAAAAGTTGAAGAAGTTGCCTAGAGGCTAATTTTTTTCATCCATTTTAACCCTAACCACTAAATCACTAATTTTTCCTTGGAAATATTGGGTAAAAATAATAATTAAAATGTTCATCGTAGTTGTTCCCCTTCTCAAGGCATCTAGCTTGAAGAAGAAGGCTATTTTTTTTCATTGATTTTCACCATGGAAGGAAAAACAAATTGAAAAAAGGATTGAACCATGTACCCCTTTGGTTGAAGGGAGAAATTATAACCACCAAATCATTAAATTTTCCTTGAAAATATTGCAAATAAGAAATATAATTGAAATGTTAATCATAGTTAAGGTGCAGTAAACAAAATTTAAAATATTTTTCTTGTTGGGCATTGTCTTGCAACTACATCAAGACCAATGTTGCATTTAATGGTTTCCTCCATATTTATTATTTGCCTTGCAAAGGCATAGTGGGACTAGTGAGCTTCATGCTAATGGAGTTCACTATGGAATTCCTTCTTAAAGAGGGTGCTTGGCACCCACTAGACTATAACATAGGTACCAACATACTTAATATAAATTGACAATGGTTAGCAAGAATATGATGTTATTACATTTGTTAATCATTGGGGTGGGAACAACTATTATTAGCTTTTTAAAGAGGGTCCTTGGTAGCTCCACTAGGCTATAACATAGGTATTGACATACCCATTATAAAGTAACAATTGCTAGATACATGAATATGATGACATTTGTTAAATTATGGGAGGGGGGGGGTGAGAACAACTATTTCAGATGGAACAAGTCAGTGAGAAATTTCGTTTTTTATTTTGAGAATTTATGAAAGGTTTTATTACTTAAATCAAGAGGGTCTTCAAAGTTTCATAATACCACATTACCTGGGCCAATTGGATGTTAATTAGTTTATTTTGAAATTTTAAAAAAATTATTGAAAGTTCTAGAATCCCTATTTTGGAAGTTGCGAGTTGTTTTATATTCCTACATTAATTTTTGGGAATTTACTGGCCATGCTTTTGGAGATGGGTTTGCCATAGACTACGGATGCCTATCAATGGCAAAGTTGTTTTGGATGGGAACTTTGCAATTGGTATGATTGAAAATTGAAGCCAAGGTTACAATGAACGTCCAAAGGCTTATGGAAAAACATTGTGTTCAACATACGTTGAATATACAAATAATTTAAACATGGGTGTCAAATTGAGTTTTTAATTGATTATTCAACAATGGACTGTTGAATGTATCATGTATATTCTTGTTATATGTAATGGACATTTTTTATACGGTTTTATAAACTTGGCAATTTCCATTCACCTATCTCTACATAGAGGCCAAGGTTTGCATTGGAGTGCATTGTTTGTTATGACATTTGAATATATGTAAAGCAATTTTTATCTTTATATATATATATTGTTTTAAGTTCAAAACTATCTTCTATTGTTCATTGTAATTTCACACCTACCAATTAAAGCTTAAGTTCTTAAGCAATACCTACATAATGTCTTGTAAAATTTTCATGATGTAAGGGAAAATTTGCAATACCCACATATGGTTACTCAATACACATTAGGCTTTTGGACTTGTGTGTAATGCCTACATATGGATTATGAAATATGCATTGACATTTTACCAAAAAATAATATTACTTGCACACAAGTCATAAAGTAAATGTTGGTTTATTGGGGTCCTACTATCGTTCCAAAGCTTAATTTGAAAAGATGCAAATATTGTATTTGTGAACTATGTTTTCAACTAACTACCATGAACCAAAACTACATCATTTTCATTAGAATCCATGTGCAAGTATTAATGTGGGCCACAAAAATATGTGCTAATATTGGGAACCCCAAATCATTCTAAACATGGTGGTTTACGGTTGCTATGAGAATTGCATTATCAGATTGGAGTCGGCATACATAATGCTAGTAAGGTTTGTGGCTTCTAGTGTACTAGAAAAACTTGATACAAAACAAAAATGAAACACTCAAACTATATTCAAGCTTTTTCAAATGTCACTTCTTGTACCTCAAAATTTTAGAATTTGTCAATGGCAAGTAGGTCCAAGTCTCATTCACCTTCAAATTAAATCTATCATACAATGCAAACTAAAAAAATGAAAACACCACCCTTTTGGTGAGGTATTCTAATCTTGAGAATCATTGTTTCTTAATTTCTCAAAGGAAGTAGTTTATCATCATCTTTATTATCCTCATTTAACCACTAGCTTGAAAAACTTTTGTGAAAATTCCTAGTAGGTAATTGAAGGGTAACCTTGTTTCTTTTCTATTGGTGCAAACATAGTGACCAAATTGTGAAAAGAAAAAAAAAATTGTTCACAAGGTGGAGATTGTTGAAAAAATTGTTATTTTCTCATAGATACATGGGAATACTTCCATCTCAATGGCATATTCAACCTTATAGGCAAACACCAATCAAGAAATGTAACAAATTAATGATGTGCATCAAAATGAGTGAAAAATAATTATTTCTTTCATTCATGTTGGAAATATGAATAATTCTATAGTGCATGTTGGCATTTTAAAATATTTAATGTGCCAACATGTATTATTAAAAATTAATGAATCGTTTGATGCTAAGGTGCCAAATTCATTTGGGTACTATGGTAATAACTTATAAGTAAACTAAGGCACCGGGCATTTCATAGGGGAAAGTGATGTTCTCTTGTAAATTGTTATGCTTTGGTAATCAAGCATGCAACTATAGTTGCAAGAAGCTCGTTCCAAGCTTTGGTAAGATGAGCCCTCTTCCACTAGAGCTAGGTTAAAACTTCAATCAGATCCTAAAGATCCTAAATGTAGGTCCAAAATAGGGTTATGGTCCAACTGACCTTTAGCCATCCTTTGATGCCCTAGCCTATTCTAAATACATGTCTAGGCTAACCAATTACTACAAACACCTCTGAGTACCATAACCTGTAGCAAAATTTGGCTAATTCCTCTGGTGAACAATCGCCAGCACGGCTACATCACAAAAAGAAAGAAAAAGCTCTGTTTATGCGGTAGCCCAAGGACAAGGAAGGTCCAAGGTCCAAGCCACTTTCAGCCTTCATCAATTTTGTATCCATTTGTTGGTCTATAGAATACAAATTCTGTAAGAAATACCACTTAAGGATAAATATGTTACTCTAGATTCTAAGTTCTGAAAAGCTATCAATTCCATATTCTTGACATCCAAAATTGTTGAAATAGGACAAGTATTGCCCAACAAGGACCATGGACAATCCAAAGCATGCAAGGATCCAAAAAAAACACAACAAAAAAAAATGCATCATTATCTTCAAAGTCGTTCGAATTTGGGAACTAACAATGGATGCAAGATTCACATATAACATTATTTTAGAAAACCCTTTTTTAATGTGTAAAATTGTGGTCTTTGAGAAGATTATTGTTGCTTGAGATGTCCGTGTTGGTAATGGTTGAAGCCTCCTCCATCCTAAACATCACCATAAAATACTGAGGTGTGACATATAGCACTATTGTGACAAAAGTGGGACAAGAAGAGTTCGTGACTCAAAATTGCAGACCAGACAAGATAGTTGGAAGCAGGACTTCCATCAAAAGAGTCTTTATTACTACCATGACAGGAAGTAGGCTTGATGCCTTTACCTGTGTCCTTGAAAAAGAAGGCTACAATATTTGAAGAGCTTTATGACTCGAAGAAAACCAAATAGTCAATTGTCAGTCTTTTGTGGTTTCATTTGCCTACAACAACAAACCTCACTTCTTTAGGACAATGTTACTCCCTCACTTTCTTAACCACTAATTGGCATTGACAGGCATATGACTGTTCCAAGTGGTCGACGACTATGCTGAAGAAATATTCTAAGTCAAAACAGAGGGCAAATACCACCAATGGGTTCATGGGTGAAATTTTTAAGAGTTTGATCGGCGCAGATACAAAACCACACTAATTGAAAGCACAGTCACTGCACTAGCCACCAGAGCTGTATGCATCAATGTCCAACCCTCTTGCTGGGAGACTTCCCGTGAGAGTTTCTGCGGTGGGTGTCTACATATTTTTGGTGTTGCATCATCTTCCAAGTGCAGAGTCAGTGCCTGCATCCAACCAAACCCCATATGAATGAAGTAGAAGATGAAGCGAAGAGTTTCAACATGAGGTTAATGCTTTTTCCTCACAATTTGTGATGAATATATCTACAAAATTGCAGAAAAATCTCCATGACAACAATTCAAAAGTGAAATGACACTGACTGTGTAATCATGATCATATGAGAATTGCTCACAGTCAGACTATCACCTTTATCATGAATAGAAGTTTCAAGCTGCCATTCCTCCATAGAATATATATGTTCAGAACATCCAGCTTTTGAGGTCCATTAATCTTGGAGTTTGCTACCACTTATGTGAGAAATTGAATAGAGCTATTGCAAACTGACCTTCCAGCCACTGACACGTGCAAAGTTCACAGCAGCCACAAGATCCTCATCAGTGGCCAACAGTACTTTATCACCTTCATCATCCACATACTGCACTTCCCAGAGACCCATCTTCCCAAATAAGCTTTCTAGCCTGTGTAGTACATCTCAGAAAACAAACGCAGAAGCAGCACAACTCCACAGGTTAAGTAATCAAGTGTTCAGCAAGACTTAATCAGATAAGTCACATAACAGTGCGCAGCTAACCATGATACGGGGAGGTTCAGTGCGGAAATTGCCATCACCAATTCGTTGTGCTATTGCACACACAAGCTCAAACAGGCTCTCTGTGCCTGCAATGTTCCAGTTGTGCACATTTCAGTCAAACCACACAAGGTTCATTCAACTCAACTTCTTAAATCTCTCCCAAATACCAGGCATGGGAACCATGTCCAGATACGAGGTGCATGTAAGGTGAATATGCAGAGTCCAGAACACTACCACAGTTGAACCGATGGTTACTCTCTTTTCCGTCACGGCCAACCAGCTTGAGCTTGAAGCAAAAAGAATTGCCTAGCCCTAAAGATGGATACTGCCTTCCTACTTCCGAACCATAAGCCTCTGATGTCAGCCGTGCTGATATATCACTGCACCAAACCTCTTGATCATCAGAGACACTCTCTGTACAAAGCACCAAAGCACATGCTCTAATAAGCAACAAACAATAATTAATATAAGTCCAATTATTGTACGAAAGTGAGATGCAAATGCCTGCAGCTCAATACCAGATACCAGCCCATACATCATGGTAGAGCCAGATTTGAACAGAAGTCAGAAGAGTTGCAACTTGACAATGACAGAGATGAATGTCAAGATGTACAGGCCAACTCTTAGCCATGCACCAAGACAGAAGGTGCATGATCCCAATTTTGGAGTGGTTGGTTCAAGTCCAGTCTAATCCATATTTGAGTGGCATGTCAACCACACTGTTAACTGGTAATGCACTCATTGAAACAATGCATATGGTTGAATAGGATGAGATTCCAAGCCAACAAAACCCTGGAATCATTAATCCTGATTGCAAAGTGAAAATGCAAAAAATATCTTCCATACAGTCAGTCATACCAGAGAGTTTTGCATCTCTTCTTACCTGTGAGAGTCATCATCATCCTCAGGTGGTTCCAAAGTCAAAGCTGAATCCCAAAACTTTTGCATCATGGTAGATGCCATGTCAGCTCCACCTCCACTGCTTCCAACCTTAAGCACAGACCCGCATCCAATCCCTTGTGTAAAATTCCAATGACATCTTTGCTGAACACAAGAGGCTCATAAAACATCACGAGCTGATTCGGGGACCATGAGAAAAATAATCATGGTATTGCTCTGATTTCAGCAACTGTCAACAATATACTTTACATTGCATGATACCCGATTTTCTGGTCATTCCCAGTACCCTCCCATTTAGTGCTATGTGTAGTGCAAGATTGTTGTTAAAGACTGTGTTCCTTTGTATCAAGTGTCTGAGAGAAGGTCTGAATCCCTGAAACTGACAAGGGTCTGAATCCAGAAGTGTGTGGAACAGAGAGTACTAACAGTTGCTACAGCTCCATTTGTGAGTTGCAACACATCAATGCAGCCAACTATGTAACCCTCTGCAACACAGATGGCACCACCCTGTCAGAGAAGCCAAAATTCACACTTGAATAAGGAAATTAAGCAGGGTACAAGACATATGCATACCTTGGTCTACAACTGGAAGATGGAGGAATTTTCCATCATGCATGATGTGTAGTGCATCGACCAATGTGGTGTCCAAACCAGCACACTCTGGATTAGGTGTCATCACCTGCACCCCCACCCCAGCAGCTTCTGATCTCAATATACACCATTCCAAAAGCCCAGTCACCTGTATTGATTGAGTTCCAAAGATGTTCAGGTCCATATCCAATGTGTTCACTCGAAGTGGTGAATGTACCTTATCCATTGTGGTTGATTCTGGAGACAGTCCTTGAGCAATGACTTTCATCAGCAAGTCCTTGGAACTGCAGCCACACATGAGTGTACCTCTCCTCTGAATCAACTCAATTGCTCCCACAAGGGATGGGCTTGGAAGAACTCACATAAAACAGGAAAGATAAAGACAGTTAATTGGGCGATAATGACATGATTGCACTAACGTGAATATGCCCTGTGGCTTGTTGTTGTTGCCAGTAATGATCACTGAGTTCATACGATGCTCCTTCATTCTCTTTGTTGCAGTATACACAGTATCTGATTGTGACACAGTTGCCACTCTGCATCACACCAGCCATTCAACTCTTTGTTACTTTTCACTCCCTGTATAGGTTCCCAAGTCCCCATCTTTCAGACTGCCAATCATGCAACAGGGAAAAAATATGCCTGTAGACAAATTGTCTCCAGTCAGCTGATAGTGAGAACTATTTTCTAGTGGAGTGTGCAATGCCCCAACCCTCTGCATCCCTGGTGGTTCCATTACAACATCACACATTACAGTCTCATCTAAGCAACTTCCAACATTTTTCATTTTCAGTGTTTGGTCAGAGTTTCTACTTGGACTGCCAAACTCCACCAATTTGTAGCACTATAGAACACATAAGACAGGATTCAAGGAGTGGAGGGACCACCTTGTGCCTTCTGTAATCAAAGATCCTAAGGTGGGGCGAAACATCCGCTCCCGAAGCATCTCAAGGAAACTTGATTTCTCTGTCCCCCTGAAAAATCTTTGTAAGGATCAAGGCTTCTCCATACTTACAAAATTAGACAGCCCAAATAGAATCTGTGAGATCACCAGCTACAGCTAACATAATGTAGAGAGATGCCAGCTACAGCTAACGTTTGTAATTTTTTTGAAGATCTCAGGCAGTGCAAGTATCTGCAATGCCAGGACAGTGAAAGGCAGAACTAGAGCAATAGGTCACATACCAGTCAAATTTTGACCCCATTGTCGTTCAACACCTTCAACAGCAGCAGCAATTGCACTACCCTTCTCAGCTGCACGCTCCATGCGTGCAATAGCATCATAGAGACACTTGGTAATATCTAGCAGCGCCACAACTTCCCCTTTCTCCACCACTGGCAAGTGCCTGAACTTGCCTGCCACCAATGCTCATCTCTCCTCAGCTGTGCCTTCTTTTTCAACTCCTAACAAACCTTTATATTTATACCTTCTCCATCCACCCATCAATTCAAGACTGCTGGAGAAACCAAAACATTCTCACAGAGCAATCAGCAGTATCCCAATCCCCATGATGGTGAAGAAATGGAAGAGCAGCAGCTAATTTTACCTTGCACCATTTTCTGCAAAGCTTCCACAGCTAATGTGTCACCCGTCACAAAGATAGGGTTCCTTGTCATCACTTTTGCCACTGAGGTCTCTTCTGGTTTGAGCCCTTCAGCAATGACTCGCATGGCCACATCCTACAGCCCAACTTGCAAACTTTTAGTGTCACAAAGCTGTTGTTCAACTTCATTGTCTCTTACACATAAGCTAAAGTGCACATCTCTGTAATTCATAACCAACAAATGACAAGGACACATATAAGGCCACTGATGAAGATGGGCAGATGATGTATACCTTGTCAGTGATAATGCCACAAAGGAGAGCACTAGAATCTGTGAGCAGAGCAGCATCAACACGGCGGCTCACCATTCGGCGGCAAGCATCTGCAACAGTTGTGCCATCAGGTATGGTGAGAGCTTTTGATAGCCGTAGACGTCGAACAGTCCTCTCTCCTGAGGACCTGCATTTCCAACTCAAAGATCAGAAACTGCCCATCTTGATCTCTTGGCCACTGCACTCAGTGTTGGCAAACCATTCAAGGGTGCTCAGATCCTACAGTTTCAATCAAGGAAAGCCAAAAGACACATGCTTCTTCAAAATCATGTCTTGGGTAGACCGATCTCCTTAGGATTTCCTTTGAAGGAGAAAGAGACTCACACAGACTGGCCACTGCCTGGCTTTCGCACTCCACCAACTCCATTAAATGGAGACTGTTTCTTTTCTGTAAAAGGCAACCGCTTGGGGGTTGAAGCTTGACGATTGACAGCTTGGCCCTGTGCTGACGGCGCCCGTCCATGAGACCCATGGTTACTCATAATGTTCTCCTCACCACCCAGCTTCTTCTCGCATCAACACTCACACCTTGTCCTCAGTTCTGATCCTGATCTATGTCTGATCCCGCTGTTCGGAGACCCTGTCGCCGATCACAATAATCAGAGCTTCTTCCAAGGTTACAGATTCTCAGAATTTTCAAAGGACCATTGAAACCCAAAATTCTGACTATTTCAGTTTGCAGCCAATATTTCGCGCAAAAGGTACCCACCCAATACAGCAAAGAAGCCCGAGTGTTTCACCAGACAAAAGATCCAATCTTTAACTCACAATTTCCATGGAAACCCGAAAATATCGGAAGCAAACCCACCCACCCATCAGTAAACAGCATATTGGACTTGATACCCAGAAGATCGGACCTTGAAGAAACATGGTACAGAAAAAGCAGGTGCATTTTGAAAACAATCACTGGACAAAAAAACGACAGAACACGAGAAGAGAAACCGATTTCAAAAACAAAAAAATCAAATTATTGGAGTTCTACTTACAGATCAAACCACCGCGAAATAAGAAGAAGACCCAGGTCGTGAAATGCCGGCAAGAAAAGCACACAGCAATCGGAGGCGACGGGAGAAGAAAGGGAAAGAAGCGGGAGCAGCAGCAGCGACAACAATACAAGGCAATGTACCCTAATTCCCCCAAGGCCCAAGTTTAGGCAGGTATGGAATTTCAAAATTCTGGAACTTTTTACAAACTATAAAATATAAAGAGCACACGGGAGTAAAAATGGCCTGTTCTTGCTTCTTTCTACTCTGGAATGGTCAAGCCCCTGCCCATTATGTTGGCTAATGTGCCAGTGAGCCCATTATGGTGAGCTACTTGATGCACCAAACATAATGGACATTGGTGAAAGGCCATTCATGATGTGAAGGTCTGGGGTTGCAGATTCAACGATTTAACACAAAATTCATTTTGAACAGACACATTTAGGTCATTACTACTAGAGAGAGAGTGTGTGTGTGTGTGTATCATTGGAAGATTATGTCATGTAATATGATCACGAAAATGACCATAAATACACTAAGAATTCTCTCTTCTCTGAGGTTGTTACACTCCTAGAATGAGGTTCTTTTTAAGAAACTAGCTTGAACCTTGTGCCTAATGCACAGCTGTGTGTGTATTTGACAGTACATATTACAAAATTACAACTACAAACTACATTTCCAAAACCTCTCTATATACCACATTCCACATGTATTCATCGGGACCCTGGCCGCTGAAAATCTTGATGTTTGCACTGCTTGTGACTCGTGAGATAGCAACATACAACTGACCATGGTAAAAGACCGGAAATGGCAAATATACTCCAACGTTGTTCAGTGTCTGACCTTGACTTTTGTTGATTGTCATCGCAAATGCCACTCGAACAAGAAATTAACAATGACGCAAAACAAATGGCCAATCAGTCCCGGAGGGGGACATGATGAAGCGGGGTATGAACACACATTTGTTGACATTGTTCCCTGTGATGATCTCCGCTTCAATGACACACTGACCCATCTCTTAACAATCAACCTTGTACCATTGCACAATCCTATTGATTGATTGAGATTGTGCAACAAAAGGATTAGCATGCCCACTTTGAGTTCCAACTTATGATTTGTGATATCGCTAAATTGCAAAGTGTTCAAAAATTCCACCGGATATAATGAATCCATTGAAACTCCTGCAACAAACATTTGCACCTTCTTCTGTTAGAACCAAAGAATCTACGTTCAGGTACGTGTGCAATTCTTTATATAACGATTCAAAAATTACACTGTTAATTTCATTAACGTCAATATTTCTGGGGGCCAAAACGTTGCATTACATAAGATACATGGCATCTCCAAAATGGCGTTGGTGATCCAGATAGATGGTTCGGATTAATCCTCTTAAGTTACAATCTTCTGCTAGCAACCTCATATGGATGGAATCTTGATCCAATCTGGATTAACACCTTCTTCTTCTACAATGGCAAGAAGACTACCGTCTCCAACATTCAACACCCATTTGGCAAATTCTCGTTGCTTTTTAGAATTGGCTACCATGACTCGCATGTTGATATGAAGACAAAAAATCGTAACATGCTGCCAAATATGCGATTGAAGCAACGAAGCACTGACAATGTCTTTTCGTCCTCCCTTGGGAATAACAGGTAGGATTTGTAAAAAATCCCCACCAAGGACCACGGTTTTCCCACCAAAGATCTTTTCGGTTGCCTGTGCATCATCCTGTTGCATCAAATCACACAAGGTCCGATCAACAGCTTTGAAAGCTCGGCGATGCATCATCAGTGCCTCATCCCAAATGATTAGATCAGCTTTACACACCAACTCAGCCACTTTCATCTATTGTGTGATGTTGCAAGTCGACTCATCATGCAGATTAATCGGAATCTTAAATCTTGAATGGGCGGTTTTGCCACCCAGAAAAACCAAAGATGTAATTCCTGATGAGGCAACTGCAAGCACAATTTTGCCTTGCCCTTGTAGATGGGATAGAAACATTGTCCAAACAAATGTTTTGCTGGTTCCACCACTGCCATACACAAAGAACAATTTGCCCTCTTTGTTTGTCACAACATTTAAAATAGTTTCATATGCGTTGCATTAATCATCATTGAACTTATCTTTTGCATGGTCAATGAATGCTGATCATAAGCCAACTCTTCTTGGACCAATTGGTTTCTTCCATGAACAGGAAGGATGTAATTAGACTTGGGAAACTTGGAACATCTTCTAAGCGGTGTCCGTTGTGGATGAGAACCTAATTAATTTCATATAATGCATGATCCTTTAGCACATCCTCAAAAAGGGTAATGGTTGGATCATCACACTCGCGATGTGTCATTGCCTCAATGTCATCGCTCAAAGACTCCCAATGTGCATCCCATAGCTATTTGGTATTTGTCACCTCACAAAACATCAGCATGGAGGCAAACATGTCACGCAACTATCGTCCTAAGGCCCAAAGACTAGCTTCTTCCAAGGCTTTATGTCATTCATTATCGTCTACAAGCAAACCCATTGCAATGCATGCATCTTTGAATGTGTCGTGCTCTATGCCATCCACTGTCTGCAAATGTTCATAGGATGTGGCACCTTTGATGCAGTTCAACAACATCCGCAAATAATAAGATTCACCCGATGTTAGATGTGCATAATACATGAGACCAATGGCAAAGCCCCTCTTGCGCATTGTCCATCGCTTCACTTTTGATTCCACACCCATTACTGAGGGAATTGATCAAACGTAAGGTTTCATGTAGCTTCCGATTCTTAGTTTGTTTTGAACCATTCCGTTATCATCGTTCTGGAAATGGTTAACCGTGTTGCCACTTCCTGCACATCATCGTCATCGTCGAATAACACCATTTATTGATTGGGCAAATGGTATTGCAAACGCTCAATGGTAGGAAACCGCTCATGCATATCAAACTTGAAGATGCGCCACACTGCTTCCAATGCAGATACATAGCGACAATCGAAATATTTTTTAATTTCATTAGCTTCGACCACATTCCCTTCGATGGCATTGTCACTCTGGCGTGAGATCTCAACAATTGCACGATCATGTCCTTTGTAAAGGTACTTAAACAGATACTTGATTGCACGAATGTTATTGCAGACCTCAACGTTAATGTGCGCATCGTATTTGATCGACAAATAGACATTGTGTGGAACCACCCAACAATTGTCCAATTCAACGCCATGAACCAAAAATGTGTGCCCTATATTTTTGCGTCGATAAATAGGATATGCGTTTACATTCGTTAGCGTCTTGTATTAAAACTTGCATGGATATTGTTTTTTACATTTGCCATCTTCCATGCATGGGGCATTTGGAAATGCAGCTCCACATGGACCATGCATCATGCATCTAACAACCGTTTCATGGGCCAACCTATTTATTTTTGGATTTGAAAATTCAGCACTGATCATGCAGTTTACATCCTCAACTATGTGTGGCTTGTAGTCTTCAACAAAGAAGATGAGAATGTGTGCATGCGACAACCCATGCTTTTGAAACTCAAAGACATAGATTCCTGCAATCGTGCGTCCCAAAATATGTTTGTTGTGAATGTCATTGATTAACTCCTTTAGCTTGATTTTGAACACTCGGGTTACCAAATCTGGTCAATCCTGAGGTTGTTGTCCGAGTAGCAACGCTCTTTCGATCTCAAGCCATTGGGGATTGCAAGTGAATGTAACAAATGCATCTGGACAACGAGCCCATCTGCAGATTGCCATGGCATCTTGATAATTTTTAACCATGTGATGTGGACCTCCTGTGAAAGAAGATGGAAAAATGATCCTTTGTCCAATGGCAACAGCATTATTATCACCTGCAGCAATGGCATCCTAAAGGCCTTGATTAAGATCTGCACGAAGCTTTTTTTAATTCAGGCACAAATACCTCAAGTGATTTTGTTCTTCAGCCGCATAAGCATTCATAATGTATTGTTGCCTCAATCGGCCACCCCGAAACAACGTAATGTCGTCAATGTCTCGATGTTGAAGTCAATAATCGTAAAATTCGGCCATTGTCACATTGCGATGTTTTTTTTTATGCTCAGATCCTTCCACATGGTCTTCATCCAAATCCGCATCAATATCCTAAACAACAACATCATTGAGCGGAATACTTGGATGCCATCCATCCTCACCATAAAGAAATAACAATGGATAATGTAGAGCCATGTATCCCACATGTAGCTCAGAAATGTGCTAAAACGAGCCAACTTGCTGAGCAACGACGACATCACGCCTATCTATAGCCTCAGAACCATCTCCTAACATTAATGTAGCAACTTCATCGGCCGTCGGCACATTGTATCGGCAGGCATCTTTTGTTTGAAAGGCAATGAGACATAATTTCAGATCCGTGGGAGCACCTTTTGTTACCATCATATCCCTTGCCATTTTGAACACTTCGACATAAGGATTGATATTGTACATCATGGTCAACAACCAATCCAATGTCATTGGATCAAACGACATAACGGCATGGCGATTTTGACGTTCGCTCTCTGTATCATGAATGTATAGTTGTGCAAACTATGGACATTGACCTTTGGTAGGACACATGGATCCGATTTTGTGATAAAGTTCACCCTGAATGCAAAAGGAGTATGGTCTAATGCCTCTTGTTATCGACTCATCAACTTTGGCACCAAGCGAAATGAATGCCAACACTGAATTGTACATTCAAATCTAATCTCGAAATTTGATGACATTTCTCTCTTTGTTGGTTAAAAGAACTTCTAACTCTTGCTGTGTTGTAGGAACACTCGGTAATAGAACTTTGCCATTCTTGCAACATAGAAAAAACTATGGGTTATTGTTGCTCAATTTTGCCAATCGTTCTTTAATCCACATTTTCACATTGTAGAATCCATAGATTGTGTCCATTTCTCCACAATCCCATCGTGCCGAAGCTGACACGTCTTCATCTCCAAACAATTACAATGCGTCATTGCTAAGAGAAGGTTGTGCACGTGTGTTGTTTATTGTACGATTCGCCATTCTTGATGCAAACAATTATTTTAATCTTGTGGCATTTCAAATGGTCCGGCCAATTCTGTATGTTGTTTAGCATGTTGTTCTTTCTATAGGCGATTGCAACGTTCACATGCAAATTCCGATGTGTCTTGATTGAATTCCGTTGGAGCATTATATGTGGAATAAGATTTTTCAAAAAATTAGTTTGCTCGTCATTCTACCGAGCTTCTAGTTGTTACCGAAGGGCCGCCAAAGCTGCCAAAACATTACCATGTTGCGCAATGAGTGCACGCCTACATTCTTGAAGGTCTTCGGGCATTGTGTGGAGAATATATGTTGGGTTTCTTGCTGATCTTGATATCAAAATCTTAAGGATCATGAGACGTTGATCGGCGATATTGAGATCCGCACTGGTCATGGAAGAAAACCTGAGATTTATAAGGTGAATGCATGGGATTAATTGCTCATGAGGAAGCTGAAAATTTTAACCACAACAATCAGGAGTTGGGAGGACTTACGTTGCAACGGCAAAGATTAGACACATCAAGTACGTGTCTGCTGGTGATCTGCTATTTGGCAGCATTGCTATTTGGGGAAATGAACATCTTGCATACACACATCGAGCTACTAGTAGATGTCATAAAAGGCACAGGGGCACCCAGTTGGTTGAATCTCTTCTTCAATGGACCCAAGTCTGTAAAGATTCTTATTAGTCATGATGCAAAAATTACCATAGCACCTACTTAGGACTTCGTTCCATTACCATCCTATTGAGAATTAGATTAATGGTGAGCTACAAGGATTCTGCGCAATTTGGCACAATGTTGATGCTTTGTATGTATGTCAAGGTGGTGCACAACCTATTTTCTCATGGCTGGTTCTTATAGGCAACTCTGGTAATATTAATTTTGCCTATCACTGAACCCACCATGAAAACCTAACTGCCATCATCCTCTTGCCAAGTAGTTGTTGGATTTCTGAATGTTATGTTACTAATAACTTCTGCATGATGTCTTGCAATAGGATTTTCAGGCACTTTCAACCATTTTCTGAGAAGTGGGTTTGAGGGGTCTATTGCTACTGCCTTGTTTTGTGTCTCCTCAAAGGTATGGTTCATTTTACCTAACCCCATTTGATGCCACAGAGGAAAACCCCCTTCAACTCCCTCAAAAAAATTGGTGCACACTAATTTTCTGGCTAACATTCATATGTATACAATGGATTTGAACCCACAGAGACTTGCAATTGGACTAATAAGCCCTAATTTCACAAAGACAAACTGAAATTTAAATGGAAACAACCTATATTGTTGAAAGATGACAAAGGACTCTACCAAAGGGGAACTCATAGAAAGGATGACACACTAGGGTTTGAACATCACACAAAAAAGACTAAAATCCTCTATTTTTTTAATAGTGCAATCTCCACAAAACAATCACAAAAGGAATTGGAATAGTGGTGTGAACATGAATTGGAAATGGTAGACCTGTGTAGATAATGAAAGGGCACCATCGGGGTTGATGGTACTTGAGCTTGACCATACTCCCATGGCATCATACCACTGGTTTAGCTCCAAAACAATTTCCAAATAAAGCCAGTGAATGAGATGTTTAGAGACAGCATACACCCAAAACATGTTTGGACCCCACAATGGCATACATTGGTTATACTAGTGAAACAAATGGTAATAGCCCTTATAGTAGTCGGGACCTATATTAAACCCAACATAGACTGTCAAACTTATGTGGGCACAAAAAAGATGAAGAACTCAGAGATACAGACAAAGACAGAAACATCACCATGGTCCCTGGCACCCAACAATCTAATGAAAAAAAATTTAGGTTTGTGTTGCAACATCAAAAACTACAACATGTCATGCATTGGGCTCATATGATAGTGCAGTTCATAAATTTATTTCTAACAACCCAAAGCTTGATTTCTCTAGGTTTGAATCATCTTGCTATGACTATGGGTCTATGCAAGTGACTCATTTTTCGACCCAGTAAAGCATCGGCACATTGTGCTATCCTGGGTGAATGAAACTGACATGGAAGAATTGGAATTGCAATTTTTAGGTTTTCTAGGTGCACGTTAGGGTGTGTTTGGCCCTTTTGGTCTGATATTGATATTAGACCCCCCTAGGGCTAAGCATGCCTTTCCTAAATAGCGACACATGCGCAGAGGGGGAGGTTATTTATTTCTGCCAGGGTTTTCTTCCTTATATGATGCCATCCATGGATGGATGACGAGATGGATGACAGGAAGGATGGATGGATGGAAAAAACTTCATGAAAAACGATCACAACTTCTTTTACTATACGTAATTCTTACCAGACTAGGAAGTGAACTTGCTTGCATTTCATAATTTAGTACCCGTTTAAAATATTAGGTTTTGTGTGAATGTGTTGTTACTTGGGAAATATGAATCTTGGACTTGTATGTTGAAATTAAGTCTTACATTGATACAAATGGTAGATCTTAGTTGGCAGATTACAACAAAGTAAAAAATAAATAAATCCCTGTAAAAGTGGACATATTATTGTTTTTCCACATTACAAACAACATGCAAACTCATATAATTGTGCTTGTAAGGCATGATCTAAAAAGTTGAAAATAATATTCAATCCTTTTCAAAGAATTCAATTTCACATTTATAATGCAATTCTACTTTTCGACTAGGAAATTCAATGACATAAAAACTACACGATCAAGCATCAAAGGGTGAATCCTTATAAATCATCACCAATGTATTAAGATTTTGAAATGTGTTGTTGCAATAGGTGAGGGTTTTTCTAGGTTAGGCCTCCTTTCAGGAGCTCCTCCCCTTTCCTTATTTGATATGCTTCTTGCGACAAGAAGGGGTTTGGGAACTTGATGTTCCCTTTGTGGTTTGCCTCCTTAGGTGGTTCTTTTATTTTTTGGATGTGAGTCCTTTCATTTTGTTCTATGTATTCTTTTTTTGATTGCTTTGATTAATTATGATTGGTAAGGTTTCATCATCATCTATTAAGATTTTCTAGCCCAAGTTTATGATACTTTACAATTATAACAACATTAAATATTTGCTTCAACTTAATTTATGAACATTGAATGGCCAAAGTTATTAGTAAGAAACCCATCAAAAGAAATTTTTTGTTTTTTTTGTTTTTTCCACCAAGTGAAAAGACAAGATGCATATTTGGAAGATACTACAAACTAACGAAACATTTTCTTTTTTAGGGATTTTCAACAAAGAACAAGGAGTAATTACTAAATAAAAATGAATAAATAAGAAATATTGTGAGTGAAAGAACTCAAAAAAATAATTTCAAGGTAGAAGAAGAAGGATAAAATTCCACTCATTTTGTAATAAAATTGAAAATAAGGAACTATTGTGAATATTTTATATATATATAGAGTTTCTCACAAAGATAGTGTGGAGATGAACAACCTCTAGTTCACTTCCTCAATGCGCCAAACAAAGAATCGTTAAGGTTAACTACGACTTGTGGAGCATGTGTTGTCCGTACTAAGGTCAATTTTTTTGAAACCTTCAACAACAATTCAAAATTAAAATATCAAGAATTAACATTGTTTTATCAAGCCCAACATACTCACTAAACATTACAACTCTTTAATACAAAGGTCTAAATTATGGTTAGCATATTGTGAGTTTTGTCACAATTGATTTTTTAAAAAAATCAATAATGGGAATAAAAACTTGCACAGCTTGTGCAAACATTCTTACATGCAAAATTTCAAGTTTATTGTCAAAGTTATCGCGCTTTAAACATAATGTAAATTTTATAGTTGTAAATCATTTGCAACTATAAATGTTTAGTGGCAAACGCTTGTAATTAAAAAATTTATCCCATATGTTTGGGCTTTCATTCTCATCTTGAAAAGTATATAATTAAATAGGTAAATGATAACTAATTAACTAACTAATTAACTAATAAAATTACTAATTATTTAATGAATACAATATAGATTTTTTAATAAACTTGATAATTAATTAATCAATAACTAAACTAGAAAACTAACTAATTCACTTTGTAAACTATCTAACTAACTAATTATTTATAATAATAATCATCAATATCTTATGATTATTTAATTAATTAGCTAGATAAATAGTAATTATATATATAAAAACTATAATAATCTATCAACCAATTTAATTAACTTGTAATTGGTTAATATTGAGAATAATTAATTAATTATTAATAACTAATAAATTAATATAATAATTGAACTATTCAATATTGAATAATTACTAAATATTAATTATAAATATGAGCACTATTTTATTAAAACCTATCATAGGCTAACTATTTTATGATAATTATTCCCATTATTATTTTCTTTTATATAGTTAATAATAAATATAAGTGTAAATATTTAATAATAGCAATAACATTAATTCAATTATTATTGTAGTTAGTTGGTAGCCAAGGTTAACTATTTTATTTTTATTATTCATATTATTATTTCATTCATTAAAGCTGTTTATGAACTATTACAATAAATATTTTATATTTTTAATAAATATATTTTTCCTTCAAAAATAATTTATGCATTTGTATAATAATTTATTAGATTTCCATTCTAATTAATACAATCATTATTATAAAATAATAAAATAATAAAACTTAAAATTAAAATGATATATCATTAATTTATTATAATCATTGAAATATTAATAATGAATGAATATCAATTATAAATTTGAAATATAAAAATTGAAAACTATACATTAATATTTCCTAATAATTATTATATTAATCTAATAATACTTCATAATTGATACTTATAATAATAATAATAATGTAATTTGTAGTTAACATAGGTTAGCTATTTATTATTATTGTATATTATTATGTCATTTGTTAAAGCTATTATGATTTATTTTAATTAATTTTTCGTTTTTTAATAAATAAAAATTAATGCTTAATAAGTACATTAGTCATTTGAAAAGAATTTAATAATAATATATTAATATGTTAAGTTTGTAATAATTACTTTTAAATAATTATATAATTATTTTTCCTATCATTTTAATATCATCATCATCATCATCATCATTATGTAATAAAATATTACTATTTTCAAAATTTAGTCAAAGATAATATCGAAATTTAGTTTATTATTTCATGTAATTTATATTAATATATAATATAATATTAATTAAAATAATAATAATTTTCATTTGTAATAATTTTAATAAATATAATAAAATGGTTTGGATAAACTTTTAATATGGGCATAATATATTTATCAAATATGTTACATAAAATTTTAATATACTCAAAATATATACTATTTAATGTAACCATAATATCAAGGCCATTTATGCTAATAATAATACTTGAATACACATCTAATATGGTTGTTCATATAAATTTCAAATACACATTTATAAATCTTAATACACCTAATTATATTCCTTATAATTCACAAAATACACCTTTGTATACTCATAAGGTTACAACTAAATTGGTCACATTTGCAACTAATGGGACATAAATTGTTCTTCTTGGATGAAAATTAAATAAAATGTTATTCACATGGAAGGATGAACACCAAAATAGTCACAAATTAGTTGCACTATAATTGCAAATATGACCAACGTAATAAATAGTTGCAAAAATGTCCAAATGTAGTTGCAAATAATTAATAGTCACATGTAATTGCAAATATAATGGTTACATTTTGGCCAATTTCTACTAGTGTATAAGTAATCTAAACTAAAGGGTAGGGGAGAATAAGTAAATAGAGATAACATGAAAAATGGTTAGAACCCAAAAGTAGCTACCTTCCCTAAGTCTCCAGTACCTTCAACACCCTTAGATATTGTCTAGGGGGTCTACAAACCTTATATCACTACTATCCCTCCTTTCTCTCTTTGGAAGGTCCTCTGTGGTTTTGCCTGCTACTTACAACACCTTGGGAAGTTCCTCCTCTACTTTCTACTGCTTACAACTAGTTACTTTCACTCCTAGTGCGTGCCTATTGCTTGTAATAATACCTTTTAATCTGTAGGTGGTTATTTGTTGGTCTTTACTTACTACTTTCCACCATCAAGGACTAGTTGTTACCCTCATGTGGCAACTAATAGCTTAGTGTTATAGAGGCTACCAAGTGGTAAACCTCGTTATTCTGTGTCCTATAAGAAATGCACACATATTATCTCAAGAAAGCCTCTTATTTATATAATATAAACTATCTTACCTTCTACATTTAATAAAATAACAATACAACACAAGACACTTGAGTCCTTCAACCATCCTCCATTAAAATCACAGACAAAATACATACATTTTTTTCCATTCCTCTCCTAGTCCTCCTACATTCCCCATGTCACATTACACAAGTCTTGAATGAATTAGAAATCCCCCAACACCTCCTCTAGTCCTTCCCCACATATTACACAAGGCCCACATTGACCCCTAAAAAATAAGTCCCTTATCTTAATCCCTTCCTAAAAATTTCCTAGACGATTGGGTAAATTACCCCCCAACCATTCACTAAGCCAAGTTACTTAATCCCATTAGCTTCATCCATTGGGTAAAGGATGATAAGTCTACGACTAGCAACTATTAATTACTAGGATGCCTATGAAACAAAAAAATCTAGTGATTTCTATTCGTTAACATACTTGATTTATTTTTTTGGCAACAATTTTTTTTAAAGATGTGTATGGAGCTTTGAACAACTAAAATTAAATGGAAAATTTCACACCACATCATTTGCACATTATGTACATCAATACATTTGAGGCCTCTTTTGCGAAGAAGAAAAAGACCCAACACAATTGTGATGATGTGTTATCCACAAACTTAGATTCATTTTCAATGATGCATATCAAACTCACCATTATGCAATTTTTTCCATTACAAGGACTTTAATGACTATTATTGTGAATTTGGTAACATTTGTTTTATCATGCACTTGGACTTCAATGGAAAATTTATATCTACACATTCATGGCCAATACAAATTGGTTCAAAATCATCTAAGGACATTATATTGTCCATGATTGTCATCTATAAGTTAATATCCAAACAATAATATTGTTTAGGTAAGATATTGGTGACTACAACTCATAATAAAAAAGAAAAAACCATTAACCATAAACAACAATGATGCAAAAAAGCAAAATTGTGTGACAAATGTAAAATATTCAACACATAACTTCAATATTTCAAATTGTAATGTAGTTTAAGTTTAATGTAGCAATATACCAAACTTTTAATAAAACAAAATTGATAACAAAACAACAATTGTAGTTCCATATTATTACACTATTCCAATCCCCCATTCCATGGTTGACAAAGAATAAACAATTCCAACTTAAATTACTTTACTAGGAACTCCATTGTTGGCATTGAAAGCACTAGTCCATGTAATGATTCATTAGAAAAAATTGTATGTAAATTTTTAAGTGCCTATCAAAATACAATACAATCTTAAAGGGGCAATATTAGTCCCAATATCAGTTTTCCAAAAGATATGCTAGTATGGTTTGGTAATAACTTGGCTAATAAGATATACAATATTGGTTACATTATAAAATATTAGTAAGATATGTTCAATAATTCATATTATATTAGATTTAGGTTTTACATACTCCTATTTTACTGTCATCACATACCAAAATGTCATTAGTATACCAATCCAACACAAGTTTGTACCTTCAAATATGCACAAAATGCATTATTTCCAAAAATGCCAATTAAAATGCAATAAAAAATTTATTATTAATTATTGGCATGTCATGATGATTGGTTCATGTGGTGATATTTAAATAATCCTTCACATCATATCAAGTCCATTTTCCCATGTCTATCAATGGGGAAAATGAAATAATTAACATTTTATGTTGGATGTTTTTATATACCACTTGAGGTTTTATTAAGTTTTTTATTCATGTTTGTGGATTCGAATTGGTGAATCATCAAAAAGGAGAGACCATGGGTTGAACCCACCAATAATCAACCACCATTCCACATACAAAAGAAAAACCATTATTGAAATTCAATCAAACATATAAAAACAATAATAAAAAAATTGGTAGAACCCAACCATGGCATAGAGGATTGATTATTGTCATAATCTAATAATGATTGAAAAGTTTTGGGAAAAAGTGGTTAATTATGTTGGAAGTGTGTTCTTCCCATACCTTTTTAGTTGCTACTACCAAAGAAACTAAGTTGTAAAGGAATATTGTAGAGATATGGCAAATGTTGGTGTCATTCTAGTTGTAGGTATTTGATTTCATTGTCAAGTCTCTTCATTGTGCAATTATTTTACATTCTCGTTACTTGAATTGCAAATTTTTGTACAAGTCATGTTTGGTGTGTTGTAGAAGTTATTGTAGTTCATAGTTTGGGGTTATGTTTCTTCCTTTTGTGGTTTGAAACAAAAGATTTAGTACAGATCTAAATTTATTAACTAGGGTGTTAATTAACGCATTTGTGCACTAAAGTAAATATGGCATTTCAAAAGAGCTTTTACAAGGTAGGGTTTGTGTGCAAGTCTTATAAGGGGTTAGGAACTTGATATTAAATGAATCTTATTTGTTGTGAATGTATTAGTAATCTCAAGTTCATGAATCTTCTTGCAACATTTGTACACATGTAAATGTCATTTTACTAGAAAACATCATATTATCTCAAGGTGAGATTTACATTCCACATCAAGTGCAAGTTCAACATACAAAATGTAGGCAATTTTGTAAAAATAGCATTCTTATTATAACTATATGACATGGAAGAATGTGATTCACATATTTTTGAAATACATATGAACCTAAGTCTTGTGATTCAATACCACACATGAGTAAAAGAGCCCAATTATAGATTTGAACTAAAATGTTGATATAGTAAAAAATATGATCAAAAGTTTGATTTAAATGTTAGAATATAATTTTTCATGACAAAGTTTTTGGGCAAATCTACTCAAGAACTCATAAATAACATTCTTATTTGATATGGTACCAAAGGTTGTTATCTAACATTTGCAATTCCATGTTATACATTTCTAATTTTGACTTCTTTCTAACTATGCATACTGTGTAACTTTTAGTTTTATCCTTGCCTTATTAATTTGTATGTTGTCCATTTTTATATTAAAATTTGACATTTGAATAAAAAATTATGATATAATTAAGGTGTAATACAAAAATCATATGTGATTGAAATTCAAGTTTGTTTATTCAAATTCTTTTAAAAATTTCAAATTAATTCAAATGTTTGAAGGAGTTGACCATTGAACTTTTGAACCAACATCAATATTTTTTTAATATGATCCTTGAAAATTCCCATTGTTTGGGTTAATAAAAGATATAAAGCCACCCAACATAATAAACATTCCTAATTAGCTTTAAGTGTTGATGTGCCAATATTGTACCTTGATTGAATAAAGGTCATGCCACATTATAGTTAATAGTAGAAAGTGACATGGAAGCTTCTATTATTGAAAGTAGAAACATTCTCAAATCCACATTAGTATAAACCTTATTTTGATACCTGCATAGTTGAGAAATAACTTAAAGAAAGAAAATTGTAGTGGTGGGGTCACACCTGAAAAAAATAGCAACAAATAAAAATCATTTTTGCAATGTTTCATAGCAAAAATCTAGGTGAGTTCATAACAAATTTGAATTCAGGACAAAAGAAAAAACTTATAGATTATGTATATCCAAGGAGTGTTTTTCATTAATTTTGTTTAAACACAATTTTCCTCCACTTCAACTACATCTAAATAGACATTTCACACAATTTGTTATAATCATGTAATAATCACAAAAGCCACCAATGATCTTCTTCACTTTAATAAAATTTTATTTGACAACATCTTCATAATAACTCAAAAAATGCATTGTATTCATGGCATTATCAATAATTATCATATTCAGATTTAATGTTAAATGTTTGCCTTCAATAATCAACAAATAGTAAATATGGGACAATATGTAGTGAAGGAACATACAAATGCCACAAGTTGACCAATTATTATGGTAAAGTAATTAATAACAATCAATGGCTAGCCATTTAAAATTAGCGATTTTCTTTTCCAAAGTCTTTTGATACTCTCAATATCATATGTGAATTTACAAAAATTAAGCCCATTTTCACATCCATGTGGCATTAACTTGATCAAAAATTTGGCATGTACATGCCATTTTATTGCAACTATAAAAGCTCCTCTTAGTCTATTTCAAAAATATATAAACAAAGGTCATCTTCAATTCTCAATGATAACGATCATCCTAACATTTGAAAACAATATTTATATTTCAAGATGTTTAATTTGTGAAATATATCATCACATATTTATTACATATTAAATTTGAATAATTTTAATGACAAGGGGAATAAAGAATTAGTATATATGGGCGATTTTTTAAAAAGTATGTTCATCCATGTGTAGATTGCACAAACAATTTCATAGACAATTCATACCTATTTCATTTTCAAGTCTACTACTTCATTCCTTTCCCCTACCCATCAACATGGATATGAAAATAAAAATAAAAATGTGCACTTTCATGTCCATAATATTTATATAAATTCAAATTATTGTATTCAAAATAACATAAATAACAATGAACTATTGGAAACCATATGGGAATGGAAAAAAAAGGGAATAAAAAGTTGATTGTCACTCACATTGCGAAACAACGTGGAGCTTGAATGTGTTAAATGTGGTATGTAATGTCATTTGTTTCATTCTAACCATATGAATAAATCAAATACAATTCATTATGATGAGAAAATAAAACCCTATTTCACTTGAGTTATCCAACTAAAAATAACAACTTTACATTTGTATGCACACCAAACAAAAAATTTGCATAAGCATTCCTCAAAGATCTCAAGTTAAAAAATTTAATAAGTTTTTCAAGGCCTTGAAATTTTTGCATTGGTGCCTTTCTTTTTTTGGACTTTGAATATGTCGTAATGTTGAAAATTTCACTAAAAAATGGGAGGGCAAAGTTTTAAAATGGACTTCCCATAATTGATTTTTCATCCATCCATCATCCAACCAACATGACTAAGTTGCGAGGTATTGTTTCACTCTTTGCCCAAGAGATGGAGGATGCCATTTCATCCCAAGGTTAGGGTTAATTGATGAACGTTAGGATTTCAAACATTCAAAACATGGTTACTATCTGGGTTTCATTGATTAAAGGAGGAACAATCTCTTGCTTCATTCACCGACTTATCAAAATCATTCTTGGAATAATTTTAAGACCTAATTGTAAAATTGTGTGATTTTGTGTGACCAATTTCGTTTCTACATTATGAGCTTTGAAGTTGTCAACAAGTGTATGCATTAACCAATGTTGTATGTCCATATCGCTAAAAAAATTCTTAAATCTATAATTCCATAAATGACTAATTTTGTAGTCATACTAGACATTATATGATTAAAGGTCTTTAGTTATAACAAATAAGTAGCAAAGGACAAGTAGTCATTGAATCTTCAACATGGCAATTTTCATCCTATAGTCATTAAAGACAAGTCATAGAGGATAAACCATATATTATGTTGAGGTGTCATATAATGAATGACTAAAATATGATTGGAAGACATTGGACCATTTGATTACTTTAATTTATACCTAAATTATTTTTTTAATAGATTATTATTCTAATAACGATGTTTCATCAAAACTGGTTTATGTAGGTTAGGTATTTTGGTGACTATCATTGTGACAATTCCAAAGTCATTCCAAATTATAATTCATTATAAATCAATTTTCAATTTAGAATTGTTTCTTGTTATTTGTCTTGCACCTTTTTTAGTGTTTTTGTTTGTTTATATCTTGTTTTTCTTACACTTTTTCAATGTTCCTTTTTTTGTCTATTTGTATGTTGTTGTGAATTTATTTAATGAATCATAATTTTGTTGGCATTTTGCCTACCAAATGAAGAATAAATAATGAATTGGAACAAATTGACATATAGTGAATTTTTTTAAAAAATATTTGGAAAAGACAAATTTGATCACAACAAAATTATTATGTCCACCACAAAAAAAATCATTGTCACTAGTAGTGTGAAATAGTGTGGAGCCCAAATAAATATTTTTTAATAAGTAGGTAGGTAAGTAATATGTCTAGGTAGATGGAAAAAGGCAGGTAATAGCTTAACCTACATAACCTAACCTACATAACTTGTTTAACCTACCTAACTACCTTAGTATACCTATTACCCTAGCCTTTTAGGAATGCATATAAGTTGTAAGTATTAGGAATTGAAACAAGTGCACCTTCACAATCATAAACCAAGTCCTTACCAATGGACTATGACATCAAAAGGTCTCCAATTTTGGTCAAGATTTTTATTTCACATGTTTGTTTCATATCATTACAAGATTATGAAGTAGGTAACAAGTTGCAAGATGATAGGTAGGAGGTAATACATATGGATATAAGAGATAGGAAATAAAAAGTAGGTAAGTAAGTAGGTAGGTTGACGAGGTAGGTAGGTGGGTGCATGGGTAGGCAAGTAGGTAAATAGGTAAGTACGTGGGTGGGTAAGTAAATAAATAGGTAAATGGGTGGGTGGGTTGGTGGGTAGGTAAGTAGATAGTAGGTGCATGGTTGGGTATGTGTGTAGGTGGGTAGGTAAATAGGTAGGTAGGTGGGTGAGTGTGTGGGTGGGTAGGTAAATAGATAATAGGTGCATGGTTGGGTATGTGTGTAGGTGGATAGGTAAATAGGTGGTAGGTGGGTGAGTGTGTGGGTGGGTAGGTAAGTAGGTAAATATGTAAGTATGTGGGTGGGTAAATAAATAGATAGGTAGGTGGGTGGGTTGGTGGGTAGGTAAGTAAGTAGTAGGTGCGTGGTTAGATATGTGTGTAGGTGGGTAAGTAAATAGTTAAGTAGGTAGGTGATAAATAGGTGGTAGGTAGGTGGTTTGGTGGGTAAGTAAGTAAGTAGGTTGATAGATGGGTGGGTGGGTAGGTACATAAGTAGGTGGGGGGTAGGGTTGTTTATGTTCATATCAAATGACTTGTAGTCATTTTTTAATCATTGTAATGCCAATTGGATGTCCATGTCACTTTGTCATCAGACATGGATGCCATATAGATGAAATAAAAATGATGAAATTTGACACCCTCCATTTTGTTATCACTTCATCGTCTACTAGTTGCATGCCCCACAAATATGTGATTATGACTTTTTACACATAGGATTCAAAGTAATAGTCTATGACCAAAGTCATACATATAATCATTTAAGATTTCAAGTAGTCATAGATTTCTTGGTTGCAAAGGAATTTTTTTTGGTCAACCTTTTATTAATTAACCACAAATCTAACCTTTTTTAATGTTAAATTTATAATTATCAGATGTACAAGTTTTTCTTTTTTAAATGTTAAATCTATAGTTATCAAATGTATAGTTATGACCTTTTAAAATGTTAAATTTATAGTATCGAATGTATAAATTTGACCTTTTTAAATATAAAATTTTTAGTTATCAAATACACAAATTTGACCTTCTTAATGTTACATATGTAATTATTAGATGTACAAATTTGACTTCTTTAAGTGTTCAATTAGAATCGGTAATTATTTTATTAAATGATATTAACATCAAAAATTTGGTTTTTTTAAGTCCACACTCCTTTTGTATGATTTTAAAAGCTTTAAATTTTCAAAAAAACACCACACCTTTCTTTTTGCATGCGACAAACCACACATCGATAATAACAGAACTTATTCTTCTTTCATTTTGATGACTCTTACTAATTTTTTTATTTGGGACAAAAAAAAAGAAAGGAAAGAAATGAAAGAAAAATGGTAGTAGCTACAATAGCCTAGGTTGTAATTAGAGTGCAATGGGCACCATTTTAATCTACAAGCAACAAAGGAGGTGGTGGATATGTAGGAATTGTAGTAGTAGAATCTAGATGAAGCCATCACCAATGAACTAATACTAGTGCAAGTTTCAAGGCATAATAGAAGATCAAGAAAGGGGGGGATTAAGGAAACAAAGGAAGGCCACAAAAGTGGATTGTGTTTTCCTTTAAAGGCCATTATGTTCAGGGTAACCAATCCATTAAAAGGTTGAAGTAGGGGGGTTTTTAAAAAAATAAATTATAAATCAAAATTTCCCTTTTGTATCTAGTGGATTATGGGACCCAAACAACAAGGGAAAACAATTGAAAGTAGTAACACTTGGTATTAAAAGGTCCTTAAGGTAAGCAAAGGTCAATGCAACATAAAATACATACTTCATTAGTTCACCTAGCCAATTAGCCAACCAAGAATGTCGTGGTGCATCTTATGAGCATGTGAAGACATAGTAAGCTTTCCACCACAAAGTTAGGTATCATTTGAAAATTTGTTGTACATAGTTTTTGAAGTGGATTGAAATCCTTGTGAAAAGGGTAACTAATCCACTATATTCACATTTTAGGAAACGTGACGTTATTTGTTTCAAGTCCTACATGATTGGGAATAAGGAGGGAAACATGTAATATTTTGGTATTAAGGTGTCTTGTTGTGTTGAACCCAATAAAACAATGATCATGACACCCAAGCCTATACTGAAGTTAGGGTTTGGCTTTAACATAATGCTCTAACCAAGGACCCTTAGGAAGTTTCTTATTATTTTTCCTTTAGTTATATTTAGTCTTATGTGGTTAGCTTTGTAAATTTAAGATTGCTTTGTATTAATAAGCAATCTTTAAAAAATGGGGCTTATGCTCTTAGTAGGCCTCCTTCTTAATGGGCACCAAACATCGCATTCCCTTAATTCATCATGTTTTATCGAACTTCATAGCTCCCATTACCCATTTGTTTTATCATGCACCACCATAGACTTATTCTCCACCCCACCTCCCATGCAAACCACAAACCACCCACTAGTTACCCCTCCCATTCTAACGAATGACACACCATTTACTAGTTCCCTTTATTGGGCCCCAACCACTAGTAGAAAATGGCCATTTTACAACTGGTCCATGCGACTAAGTTTTAGTTGCAAGCGACATTTGCAACTAAAATCTTAATAGTCGCGTTGGACAAGTCGCATAGGACACTAGTCGCAAACGACAACGAATTTTGGATGAAGGAAAAAATCAACAAAATACGCCTTCATCCTTTGATTTGTCATATACGTATTGTTGTTTACAACTAGGATGCGACTTTTTTGGTGAACAATGGGAACAATTTATGTGTTACCACGTGTCCCAACTTTTAATAATTAATTAATTTTTATTCTTTTGAAATAATCCAAGATGCTTAATTTTTATGTTTAGATGGTTTAAATTGTGACACGTGGAATATTAATTGAATTTGTCCATATTCAATTTAAATCAATATTTAGGTATGTAGGTTGAACTAAGTACCTACCTACCTATATACTTACCTACCCATATAGGCTAAACACCTATCTAAATAGGACCTATTTACCTACCTAGGCCAAATACCTACTTAGGTAGGTATGTAGGTAGAAAAGTAGGTAGGTAAGTTAGGGAAGTATGTAGTTAAGTGTAAATACATGAATATTTATATTTTATT